>Ga0155227_116_pt1 | contig 48606 bp, 55 predicted proteins | sample RifCSPhighO2_02_FD_106195 | JGI IMG/M metagenome (GOLD analysis project Ga0155227, IMG submission 106195) | Candidatus Taylorbacteria bacterium RIFCSPHIGHO2_02_FULL_43_55 | reverse complement strand
GAGGCGGCCTTCCGAATCAAAGGTGGAGGTGGCGGTAGAGCCGAACCACGCTTGGTTGGTGACGGAGAGCTGGGTGGTGGAGGCGATATCAAATGAAGAAAGGCCGGTGAAAGTTGATGCTCCGGTAATGGAGAGAGATCCGAATGTGCCGAGTCCGGTGGTGGTGAAAGTGTCATCGCCGAGGTCAATCGCGCCGAAGCCGGAAGTGATGGAACCGGAGTTGAGGGCTCCGACTTGAGTGAGGGAGGAGTTTACTACGGAAGAGCCGAGAGTGGTGGAGTTCAGGATGCTCGCGTTGTTGATGATATAGGAGCCGCCCGTAGCGAGATTCATGTTGCCTGAAGATATATCAAGACCTCCGGCGAATGTGGAAGTTGCCGCGGTTAGAGATGAAAGGACGCCTCCCGATATGACGAGGCCTGCCGATGATGATAGGCCGGCTGACTCTACTCCTCCGGCGAAAGTTGAGGAAGCGGTGCCCAAGGAGAAGATTTGGTCAACCTCTATGTCGCCTGCTGTGTCTATGTTGCCCGCAAATGTGGAAGTGGCTGTTGAGGAGGTGGCGTGGAAATATGGGGAGGAAATCTGTCTCCATGCTTCAAGACCTCCGGCGAATGTGGAAGTGCCTGTGCCTGAGACGGCAATATTCAGAGTCGTGGTGGGCGCAAGAGCCGATTCGCTGAAGATGTTTGTAGTCAGAGACCACGCCTCGCCATATCCTGTGGGCCATGAGTTGCGGCAGTCCGCGGTAAGACAGATTGTCGTGGCGGAGATAGCCGTTGTTGACGCGTACGGGAATATGGAGGCGGTGGTAGAAGTCGCCACAAAATGACTGGCGTCCACAAGTCCTGTGAACCTGCCGGCTCCGGTAACTTCCAGAGGGTAAGTTGGTGAAGAAGTCAGGATGCCGAGGCGGCCTTCCGAATCAAAGGTGGAGGTGGCGGTAGAGCCGAACCACGCTTGGTTGGTGACGGAGAGCTGGGTGGTGGAGGCGATATGGAAGGATATATTTCCGGCAAAATTGGTGGCACCGGTCACCGTGAGAGTACCTGCCACAGAGGCATTGCCTTCAACAGTTAAATTATCGGAAACCGTAAGATTGTCGCTGAATACTCCGGACTTGGCTGTAAAGGTGCCGGTTACGGTGGTAACACCGCTCAACGTGATGTTGTCGTAATCCTGAAGCATTTCAATATTCCTTATCCGAGCATCATCGTTTATAACAATTCTTCTTTCGTTCGTACTGCGAGCTCTGGTAAGCAAAGAAATCTCATCAAAAAGGTAATTGAATTTTTCTTCAAACTCCGCCCGAGTGATCTCACCGAGTACGAGACGCTCCGTAAAGCGTTCCACTACGACGGGAGATGATGACAACGCAACAGTCTTCTCACCAGAGGAGGTTTTCTCATCGACTCGCCTGCGTGCCGGCTCGGGCATGGTGCTCGTTGAATTAATCGTAATGTTCGTTGTGTGAGGAAGAGGCGCTTCCGCGAGACGAGTGTCGCCGCCGCGGTCAAAAATGGAATTGATGCCCGAGTAAACATATTTAGCCAAACCTTGGAGCGAGCCGTAAACGCCAGCCACTTGAGTACCGGTTTCCTGAAGAGTAATTTTTCGAGCGATAGCGAACATTCTCTCTCTCGCGTCATCCGCGGAAATTTCCGAAAGCCGTCCTGCGAAGGCGGCGAGATCACCAGATCCCCTGCCAAGAACATCTCGAACACGAGCGAATTTTTCATCAATGCTCTTTCCGAAATCGCGATCTGAATAATAAAGGCCGCCGAACGCGAGCGTGAATATGAGAACAAATACAATCGTCTTCTCAAAAATTATTCTGCCGAGTCCGACCACTTCCGATCTCTTCGGCATGCGAGTCGTCATGATCGGCATGTAGGGAGACTTCACGGACGGCTCACTCGCTCTCACAAATTCGTCTGCAATAATTTTCTTTTCATGAGAACCGTCGGAAGCGTCTCCCTCGCTAACTTCAAAAGTTTTCGCAACAAAATCCTCATCTTCCTTTTTCAAGACAGGGAAAAGGGGAGCGTCGTCTGACTCGTATTTCAATTCACCCATTACGGAGTCAATATCCAGAAAACTGTCCGACAGTTTTTTCAGAAAAGAAATCGGCTGTACCGAATCCTTGTGGACGGATGAAATTACCGCTTCCACTCCAACATCCGTGGATTTCGTCAACTGATCACTTTTTGATTCTGGGTCGGCAACATCGCCGGTTACCTTTTTATCATCGCAAGAGACAGCTGGAACAGCTGGCGCCGCAATCACCGCATTAATCTTCTTAAGAGAAGAAGGGCGAGCGTGCCCGTTTCCATTCTGATCCTTGTGACGCATGAGAGATTCCTCAGTCACGTACCATGATCTCCCTACCGTCGTGCAGTCCAATTTTCCCGAACGGCAAAGCTGTCCGATATAATCGGTTGAGTACCTCGCGAGCTTTGCCGCTCGCCTGGTCGATATATATATTTTTCCGTTATAGTTTATGTCTTGCACTTGTAATTTCTTTTATGACTCAGAACAGCCGAATGGCCCATAGATAATCATATCATCTCGGCAGTCCGAAGTGATGGTTTATCATCTCGGTAGACCATTTTCCAACTCTCGGACTCGGTTCTCGAGCTCGGTAAATACCCGGCAGAAAAACAAACTCTCATACATAAAAAAAGAATGGATGTGATACCAATCCCGCGCTCATTGCCAATTCTCGCAACATAAGCAGTTCCTTGCATAAAAAAATCTGATGAATGGCTCGTAAATAATTTTATCTCCTCCAGCCACAGAATTGTTTTAAAAAAATTTTTCCCGCCTCTTTTTTTCATAATTTAATTATACGGCAAACGGTGCCGAGCGGCATTGATCGCAACCCAAAATGTGTGGATATCATTGGGCATCTCGCCTAGACGAGAACACCAAACTCAGCTCGCCACAGTCACGGCAGACATAAATTTGTGGATGTAAAGTATTTCTGGTAAATGACGTTTCAATTTCAGAAACAGCACGTCACCGATATATGGCATCAATCATTCAAAAACAGGTGAGATATTTCATCCTTAAACTGAGCGATATTTTCAAAACGGCTAAATACGGCCATCTCATCATATTTATAAAAAAATGATGTTTCACATGGCTTTTTCCGCACCCCCCCCTCCTCACCCACCCCATCCTCACTTCATCCATCCCCCAAGAATGTCAACGCTAAGCGTTGACATTCTTGGGGGATTTGACTAGTATATAAATATTATGCGTAACCAAAATATAACCCATGCGTAACGTAAAATTCGCCATCGGCGAACACTATCATCTTTTTTCAAGAGGCGATCAAAAGCAGACAATTTTTTTTGACGAGTCTGATTACGTCAGATTTATGTTTTTGATTTTATATTTTCAGTCCTCGCTCTCCCCCAGAGAACACGGTAAAAAAATTTCGTATTTCAAGAAGCATGGCGCGTTTAATGTTTACAAAAACACAACCAAACTTATAGCCGAGCAAAGAAAGATTAACGTTGTAAATTTTTGCATTATGCCAAATCATTTTCACGTGACGGTGGAGGAGGTCATTGATGGCGGAATTTCAAAATACATGCATCGTGTGCTCACTTCATACGCGAAATATTTTTGCGCGAAATACAAACGCACCGGTCATGTCTTTGAGAGCACCTTCAAAGCGGTGCGCGTGACGACGAACACGCAGCTTTTGCATCTGTCTTCTTACATCCATCGCAACCCCAGAGAATTCAAAGAGTGGAGAGGAAAGGAGCACGCGTACCCGTGGTCATCGCTGATGGACTACACCGGAGAAAACAGATGGGGCGATCTTTTGAAAAAAGAGATTGTCTCCGGACAATTTGATTCCGCGGAGGGATACAAAAATTTTGTAGATACATCAACTGCAAAAAAATTTGAGGAGATACTCCCCTTCGATCACCTGTTTCTGGATGAAGCCTAAATCTTCGGAATGCTTCGTCTACCGCATCACAGCTTGCCAGCCTCACTCCATATTTTAGAAATTAGAAATTGATAATTGAAAATTTCTTCTCCCTCTTCATCTTCCCCTCTTTAGAGGGGAAGTGCCGAGTCTGCGAGGCGATGGGGTGCTCATTAGAAATTAGTTATTAGTAAATAGTAATTTATTTACCTCTTCCCCCTCCCTCTTCTCATTAGAAATTAGTTATTAGTAATTTCTTCCCCTCTCCTTCCTCCTTTCATACCATGTGCCTCCGTAACTTTTCTTGACCCGCGTATCTTTACTTGTCCTTCCGTAGCCTTTGGCGAAGGAGGAGCGGAGGGGGTAGCGAAGGAGCAAAGGAGGTGGCCGGAGGCCGGAGGATTTCTCTCTCTTCCCTGTCAAATGTCAATTGTTCATGTCAGTCGAGGGTTCCTCATTTGTAGCATTCGTCTTCATCCCCGACGCTTCGGTCGGGGCTCCGACCGAAGCGTCGGAGTCGTTAATTTGTGTTTTATATCAGCAAGCTAACAGCCAATAGCTAAAAGCTTCCGCATAAGCTATTGAAGCTAACGAAGTTTATGAAGCTAGCGAAGCTTATCCAAGACCCGTAAAAAGAGAAAATAGATAAAAAATAACCGGGCTTATCATGCTCCAGAACAGAAAAACTATAGCCAAAACGAGAAAGAAACCGTATCGTTCCATACTGCTCCGAATGTGATACATGCGTTGGGGCAAAAAAGCATACAATATCTTTGAACCATCCAAAGGAGGCACGGGTATTAAATTAAAAAAGGCCAAAACCAGATTTATCAGCACTATAACGCCGCTTAGCACTATAAAATTATAGGAAAGTTTGCCGTTTCCGGCTCTGATGATGATTGAAAAAACAACAGCAATTGTGATATTGGATAATGGCCCGGCAAACGCAACCATTGCCTCCCCCCATCGCTGGTTGCGCAGGTTAAAAGGGTTATAAGGCACCGGTTTGGCCCAGCCGAAGGTAAAGCCGGCCAAACTCGTTATTATAGGCACAAGAACCGATCCAATGGGATCAATATGTTTGAGAGGATTTAACGTAAGCCGTCCTTCATACTTGGCTGTATAATCCCCCAGCATAAGTGCGGCGTACCCATGGGATACCTCGTGTATGACTACCGACATCAATATTATTGCCAATGTAAAGATTATATTTGTTTCCATATATTTAGGACTTTCACCTTTCAGCTTATTTAAACCATTCTCTATCTGCCATTCCCGCGCTGCGCCCTCTCGTAGCTCTTCTTAGAGCGAAGGGGGGGGGAAGCGGGAATGACATCAAATGCGTAAGTTCTTAGAATATTCAATTTTTTTGCATATTTCATATATCATGCTATCATAGCCATGTATTAATTCCGAATGAATCACCAAGTTAATGCTTGATGCCGCATTCCAAAACAACTGAAAAATATGTCAAAAGTCTGTCAAATAACAAAAAAAGGGTCAAGAATGGGTGGGGGGTACTCCAACCGCACTCGTGCTACCCAATTTAACCCCACGGGAATGGTAAGAAAATACCCCAATCTCCAAAAAAAGAAGATCTACATACCTGAACTTAAAAAAAGCGTTACTATTACGGTCTCTGCCAGGGGAATAAAGACAATCAATAAAAACGGCGCCTTCAAAACTCTCAAAAAAGCCGGGTTAATTAACTAATACATGACTTGCGTGTTCGACTTATTTAAAATCCCCATGTAGGAGTCAAACTCCTACAGAGTTTCAGCGTAGCCATTTTTTGCTTTCCAGCCACAGCTTAACGCCGTCAGTTTTCATAATAATCCTGCCTGTATCCCCTGTATTTAACGTTTCAACAAAGTTTTTTCGCAAAACTTCAGTCACTTCTTTGTGGGGATGACCGTAATTATTATCTTTTGCGGCTGAAATAACAGCAAACTGAGGCGAAACGGCTCGGATAAAACTTTCCGACGATGACGTTCTGGATCCGTGATGCCCCACCTTCAACACATCGGCATCGAGCGCGCCCGCGTCCAAATATACGAGGTATTCTTCTATTTTTTTAGGCGAATCACCGCTAAGAATAAAGGATATGTTGCCATAAACAAGCTTTCCGACTATTGACGCATCATTGGTATTAACGGCCGACACGCCCCTATCAGGAAAAAAAATCTGAAAATAAGCGCCTCCTCCCAAATCCAAAACCATTCCTCTTTCACTCTCTATTTTGTTAATTTTTTTTCTACCAATCTCATCCTCTAACGCTTGGCTATATCCTGAGTCAGAAAAAACATCCGACTCCAATACATGCCCCACGTCATACCTTCGAACTACCAGAGGCAAACCCCCTATGTGGTCTCTGTCGGGATGAGTCGCGAGTATGACGTCCAGCTTTCTATCATAAAAAGGCAATACCTTTCCAAGCTCCCGCAAAACAACGCGCGAAGGCCCTCCGTCAATGAGCATCTGATTGCCACTCGGAGATTCTATGAAAATAGCGTCTCCTTGCCCGACGTTCAAGAAGACAACAGTAAGAACGCCCTTGCTAGATTCTTTAATTACTGCGTGCCAGACAAAAATATTTAGTAAAAGAAGGGCAATAGCAATCTTTGTTCCAAAACCGGAGAAAATCATGGAGAAATTATACCCTAAACGCTCGCTTCAAAGCGATAGGGTGATACGGATAAATAACGCTCTGCGGCGAGCTCTTAAAATTTATAATTTAGCTACGATCGTAGTATATTACATTTTTTACAAATGAACGTTTTGTATTCGCCTAAACCGACAGTAATATATATTTAATGTAACCTGCATAGTATATAGTATAATGTGTATATTAATTAACTAGAAAAATTATAAACATGAAATATGAAGAACAAAAATTTGACATACCGAAACTGAAAGGCATGTCAACAAAAAGCATTGAAGAACACCTCAAGCTATACAGCGGCTACGTTAAGCATACCAATTTAATATATGAAAAAATCAGCGAGCTATCAAAAGATCCTGAGACCAACTCGTATTTACTCGGAGAGCTTCATCGCAGATTCAGCTTTGAGTGGAACGGCATGAGAAATCATGAGCATTACTTCCGATCGTTGCAAGGAGGAACTTATAGCCACAATCCCGATAGTGATCTTGGAAAAATCATAAACAGAGATTTTGAAACATTTGATAATTGGTTAAAAGAATTCAAATTATTGTCGCTCACAAGAGGAATCGGCTGGGCTATGCTCTACTTTGATCCAGTGGTTGAAAAACTCGTGCACGCGTGGGTGGATGAACAGCACTTAGGACAGCTCAACGGAGGCCGGCTTATACTTGGGTTGGATATGTGGGAACATTCTTACGTATACGATTACCAGCCGTCAGGCAAGAAACAATATGTAGAAGATTTTTTTGAAAACTTAAATTGGAAAACGATAGAAGATGTTTTCCGAGACTCTTTAACAAGCTAATGTTTCTCTTCTTCTGTTAGAAATTATGGTTCAATTACTTCACCATCCTGAGGAACTCGAAGGAGAAATTTCTTCATCCCCTCTTTCACTCCGCCGAAGCTCGCTTCGAGCGAAGTGGAGTTAGAGGGGAAGTTGCCTTTCTTATTCTTATTTTTTTCTTTTCGAATTTGTTATTTGGTACTTGGTGCTTATCTAAAGATGGGGTGTCTTCGTTTGGAATACCAATATCCGACGATATAAATAGCATATGCAAAAAGCATTGCGTAGACTCCAAAGCCGCCGACTTCGACCGATGCGTAAGGCAGTGAAGCGAATACTTCTACCACTTTGAGCTCATATTCTATCAATACATAAGCTACGAAAGAAAAAGGAAGGGCTATTACACCGCCGAAAAAAGCGGCTATGCTGGCGAGAAAGCTGGCAAGCATCGTCCACGGAATAAAAAATAAAACGAGCGCGTTCACCGGCACGGCAACAAGAGACATCTCCCCCATTCTATATAGAATCAGTGGAAGAACTATTATCTGTGTGGCTACGGTGGACACGATATACTCTCTCAGATTATATTTTCTAGTTATGAACGAAAGACGTTTCTCAACAATGGGCGCGAGATGTATCAACCCGAGAGTGGCAAGAAACGACAATTGAAATGAAAAATCAAACGCTAGGATTTTCGGATTGTGTAAGATCATCGCGAAACCCGCGACAAAAAGAGCTCTGTTAACTAGATAAATTCGCCCCACCGAGCGCGCGACCAAAGCCAATATAGCCATGATTGACGCCCTGACGACAGTCGCGGATCCTCCCGTCATGATCGCGAACGCCACTATACCCACCGATGCCGCCCACAATCCCCCGAGCCGCGGAAGAAACGAAAAAAATTTCATAATGTAGTCCGCGACGATCATAATATTGTATCCGGATAACACGATAATATGAATTATTCCAGCGACGCGGAAATCATCTTCCAGCTCTTTACCCAGCGAATTTTTTCCGCCGACCAATACGCCGGAAGCCAAAGAAGAGTGCGGCTCCGGCAAGACTTTTTCAAGGTTTCCGATCAACAAATGTTTGAGTGAATAAAGACCGGATTTCAGAAAGTTTCCCCCTTTCCGCTCCACCAAGCTAACATCCGCAAAAGATATGACGTAGTAGATTCCTTCCTTGGCCAGATAAGCGTTGTAGTCAAATATTTTATTGCTCTCGGTCTTAAAATTTTCCGGCTTTTCCAACTTTCCTTTCACCGACACAAAGTCACCATATTCAAACTCCGGAAACGGCGACGCGACCACGAGAATTTTTTCCCGATCATACCGCTTGATATCGGTCTCCTTATCACGAGCTTTCAGAATCACACTATCGGCAACAACCACAAGACGCGTACTGTTTTCCCGCGTATCCGGCTCGCGCGCGACAGTTCCGGCCATTATGACCTCTTTGCCAACCATGCCCCCAAGCGCGCTTTCTCCGCCATCTTCCGATAACATATATCGCCCTCCTCCAAACCCAAATGAAAGCAGAGAAACACCCAGCAAAATAAACACACGGACATTTCTTCCGTGAATCAGACGTCGCGCCCAATAAAGACCCAAGAAAGTAAAACCAAGAAGCCAAACAAAATATAAAAAAGAAGCGCTTGGCGTTGTTAATGAGTAAGCGAATATTCCTGTCCCAAAACTTAAAATAGAAGCATACAGAAGATTGGCAGACATGTTTTTTTATTTCAGTTATGCACTTGTCATGCAAACTCAACAGTATTACACTTATTTCAGTTATGAGAATAGACCCGGCGATAGTGAACATCCTAATGTTCACTCTGGTAATGGTGGCCCCGCGCTCCGAAGTCAGAAAGTTTGTCGCGTTCTTGAATCAAAGGCGTGAAGCAAGGGTTCAGCGACAAAAAGATGAGCATTACAGAGAGCTATTAGGCAGATGGATAGAGGAAAACCTGGCGCCGCATTGAGCAAGATAAATTACTTGCTCTTTTTTTTTGATTAGAGCCTATCTCCAATCTAATGCCTAGCCGAAATGTTCAAAATTCGTTGCGAAAATTGCGTATTTTGAGGAAGTATACCGAGGTACGCTGACGAAAAAGACGCAATTTGCAGCAGAATTTTGAACATTTCGGCAGGCAAGTAGTTGTTTTGCTTCATATTTTACGCTTAGATTGGAGATGGGCTCTTAGATAAGCTGTAAACTCTTCCATGACTCTTGCTTTCTCGGTTTCGCTTGAAATTTTTTTGTATTTCGCCCCGCTTACTCCCTTGACTCTTTTTTCGCACTCATCCCAGTTGTCGTGAACCATTATTTTCCCGTCTACCATACTGATGTATGAATATTTCCTATTTTTCTCTCTATCAGATTTTTTATAATCTTTTTCCTGACCTCGCGAATTTTCCCCGCCGGCAATATTAGCCAAAGCATATTTACTTAGTTCGCCTGAATACAGCGGTACTTTAATGCCGTCCGCGAAAGCCGTGGCGATCTCATCACATCGTTCATTGGCGATAACACCGGAATGACCGGCAACGTAATTCCAATTGACCTTGAACTGTTGGGTGAGCGAAAACAGCTCCATCCAAAGATCTTGGTTTAAAACTTTTTCTTTTGCCGCCGTTTTCCAGCCATTTTTCTCCCATCCCCATATCCATTTGGTAATGCCGTTTATAAGATATTGCGAATCTGTTCGCAAATCTATCGGGTATGATTTCAAATCATTTGATCGCGTAAAATTCCCTTGGTCCTCACGCTTTTTTTCGTGTGACTCTACAAAACGAAGCGCGTAGACGGCCGCGGTCAATTCCATGCGATTGTTCGTGGTATGCGCCTCGCGACCCCCAAGCTCCACCACAAATTCATCTCCAAAAAAAACAATGGCGCCCCATCCGCCCGGTCCGGGATTACCTCTTGATGATCCGTCTGTATAAATTCTTATCATAGTCAAATTTTATCATAGTCAGGATAGTAGCACAGCATAACCTTTGGAAAAATATCAAGGTTAAACCTTGATAAAAAAACAAACAACAAACCCCCGGCCACACGGCAGGGGGTTATCACCCGAACTACACACAAACTTTTTTGTTCGGGTAAATCTTTTTTCATGCCGGCGCGCACTCAAGGTGCGCGCCGGCCCGCGTCCTGTAACATATTCTTGTATGACCCGAGCGGTGCTCTAGGATGACGCACCGCGCGACACGATCCGCCGCATCCGAACGCACAGGCAGACAAAACAACTCCTAGTCGCCATGAGCATCAAGATATTATCGACAAGATTGGTAAACCAATCCTAGTCAGTACCAGTCGGCTTTTACAAGTTCCTGTTTTGTTTTTAGAAAGCCGTGTTTAGCCAAGACATATGTTGTCCTTCACGTTTCCCTATTTAGGGCGGGCTCGCAACGCGCTTTCATGGACAGGTGTAACCGCGGGAAATCTGGTATTATAATATCGCATTATTTATATAATGTCAACTATACGCAAACGTAATTCTGGAAAGTTTCTGAAAACGGATTTTTCCATTGAGGCAACAAGATTGATACTCTCCCCCTCCCTCGGCTCTCGACTGAAACTATTTCTTCCCGTAAAAAAACTTATGGCGGTCACATATTCAGAATTGTTTTTTTTGAAAAGAAGTTTGATATGGTTTTTCTCTTTTCCAAACTCTTCAATTTTATAAATTTCAATGTTTTCGAACAAAAAAACAGGTTTCGGATTACCCATGCCAAAAGGAGCAAGACGGCTTATCATTTCCCAGTTTTCCCACGAAACGGTTTCCAGCGAAGCCTTCGCGTCAATTACGGTTTTTTCTTTAGCATCATCGGCGTTCTTTACGAGCTCATGCGATTTTCTCAATTCCGATTCCAAATGATGTATCTTATCGTGACGCACGCTGAATCCGCCGGAAAAAAAATGTCCGCCGAATTCCGCCAGAACACCCGGAGTGACATTGCCCATAAGAGCGATCAGGTTGGTATTTCGTGATCTGCACGAGCCCTTAAGATCCTCTTCCGATCCTCTTCCCCAAAGAAAAACGGGACATTCATATTCAGAAGACAGCGTGTTCGCCGCCAACCCCAAAAGAGACGGCTTCCATGTCGGATTGCCCATAACAATAATATCGTGCCGGCTTTTCTCACCTTTCCCAAGGTTATTCTTTATTTCTTTTATCATCGCCGCCACAAGGCCTTTTCGTTCATTGTTGAGTTTTGTCATTTCCGAGGACAGCATTCCGGCTTCCGTTTCGTCTCTTGTCGTTAAAAGTCGGAAGGCGTCCATGGCGGAACCCATGCGAGAGGAAACGTTTATCCTGGGTGATATTGAAAAACCTATATCGTCTTCAGTTAAATGTTTCCTCTGAATTTTCAAATCCTGAAAAAGCCGCCCGAGCCCGACCCTGGGCGTCTTTCTTAAAACCATAAGACCATAGTATGAAATGGCCCGATTTTCACCGCGAAGAGGCACCATGTCCGAAATCGTGGCCACACCCGCCATATCTAAAAGCCATTTTTCCCACCCCGGGTTTAGTTTGGAAGAGTGTTCGGACGCGCCGATCCGGACAGTAAGCGCTTGGACCAGTTTGAACGCCACACCCGCTCCGCAAAGATCTTTGAACGGATAGCCGCAGTTTTCTTGCTTGGAGTTGATAATGGCGAGAGCCGGCGGCAATTTCTCCGAAGGCATATGATGATCCGTAATTATGACGTCAATACCTTTTTTATTGGCCAAGTCAACTTCCGTTACGTTGCCAATACCGCAGTCAACGGTAATTATCAGCGAGACTCCGTCGTCAGCTAAACGGTTTATGGTTTTTTCGTTCAGGCCGAACCCCTCATTATTTCTGTCAGGTATATGAATTTCAAAGCTGTAAAATTGGATTTTTGTAAAAAAGTCGTGGAGTATAATACCTCCTGGTATGCCGTCCGCGTCATAATCGCTCCAGATGACTATTTTCTCATTTTCGTTTACCGCTTTAATTATTCTATCAACCGCTTTCGCCATATCCTTGAACAGAAAAGGATCGTGCAGATGCTTGTTATAATCAGGGCGCAAGAAATTTTCCGCTTCCTCCCTGCTTTTTATGCCCCTGTTTAAGAGTAAAATTTTTAACAGCTCGGGATAAACCGACAGCTCATCCCCGACGTTGCTCGCCAATCTCTCTGAAACCTCATAATTATCCATAATACATTGATCTTATCACACTTCCCCCCTCAGCCCCTCTTCTCATTAGAAATTACTTGTCCCGAGCTTTGTCGAGGGAGTAATTAGAAATTATGGTTCAATTGCTTCACCATCCTGAGGAACTCGAAGGAGAAATTTCCTCATCCCCTCTTCCCCTCTCTTGCTCCGCCGAAGCTCTTCTTAGAGCGAAGGGGGATATTGGTATAGGACTTACGCAAAAGTTTGTTCTGGTCGGTGTCATTCCCGCGAAGGCGGGAATCCAGGGCATTACTACGCACTCTGGATTCCCGTTTTCACGGGAATGACAGAAAATGCGTAAGTTCTATGGTATCTATTTCTATTAAACGGTATAATGCATTTTATAAAAATGAATGACTGTATCTTTTGCAAAATCATAAATAGACAGATTCCATCGGAGATCGTCTACGAAGACGATGATTTTTTAGCATTCTTGGACATCCACCCTCAGTCACCCGGACACGTTCAAGTCATTCCTAAAAAACATTTCCGCTGGGTTTGGGACGTACCAAATGCCGGAGAATATTTTGAAGCCGCAAGAAAGATCGCGTTGGCGCAAAAGTCCTCGTTTGAAACCGATTTCATAATTTCCAAAATAGTCGGCGACGAAGTCGCTCATGCTCATATTTGGGTATTTCCAAACGACAGAGTTAAGGGCGATAAAAACGATTTGAAAGGAAACGCCGAAAAAATCAGATCGGCTCTTAAGAGTCTATCCACAAGCTAACCGCTAAATACTAAGCAAGACATAGCTTGCCTGCCATTAGATAGTGGATGGGCTCTAAGAAGTCCGCCCACTGACTTTCTCTCCTCTTCTATTAGGTATTAGAAATTAGAAATTATGGTTCAATTGCTTCACCATCCTGAGGAACTCGAAGGAGAAATTTCCTCATCCCCCCTCTTCCCCTCTTTAGAGGGAAAGTGCCGAGTCTGCGAGGCGATGGGGTGATTCGTATTCATCCCCGACGCTTCGGTCGGGGCTCCGACCGAAGCGTCGGAGTTGTATATTCGCATTAATTCGTATATTGGTATTATTTCATCGGACTTAGTGCTTCGTGCTTGTACTAAGCGCCTTTATTCCCGCCAATGTGCCAGACGCCAAAAATTCCAGCATGGCACCACCGCCCGTAGATAAGAAATGGCGTTTTTGCGTCTCCTCGTCTTCTCCGAGAACCTCCGCCTTTATCTTGCTTATGGCCGTGAGCGTATCCCCCCCACCCATCACAGACTCCGCTCCACTCTCCAATATCATTTTTGCGGTTTTTAAAGTGGCGTCCGTATACCCTTTTTCATAAAGCCCCAAGGGACCGTTCCAAAGTATGAATCGCGCCTCGCTTACGAGCTGCCGTAAAACTTCCAAGGACTCAGGCCCGCTGTCTACTATCATCTCGTCGCTTTTCACTTCCTCTATATTTTTATAAATAGGATCGCCGATATCTTCAACCAAGGCATCTGTAGGCAGTGACACTTTTTTACTCTCCATTATCGCGTCAAGATTTATATTTGACTCTGATTGGAAAGACCGGCCGATCTCCATACCTCGCCTCCTGTAAACATCATTGGCCAGCGCTCCGCACAAGAAAATATTATCGGCAATTACCAACAGTTTCTTTACCAAAGCGAACTTAGTCTCAAACTTGGCTCCGCCTACGATCGCGAGATAGGGTTTTTTCGGACGACGACATCTAGACATATGATTATACTCCTCTTCAAAAAGTAATCCCATGTATCCGGGAATAAAACGGGGCACGCCGACAATAGACGCGTGCTCCCTATGAGAAGAAGAAAAGGCATCATTCACGTATACGTCGGCCAGTCCGGCCAAATGTCTGGAAAACGATTCATCGTTTGATTTTTCCCCCTCATCCCGTCTAAGGTTTTCCAGAAGCGCTATCTCTCCATCTCGCATCGCGTCGAACATGGATCTGTCCAATTTGCGCGGATGAACCTTAATAAATTTGACCGGTAATTTCGCGTTTAAATAATGATGAACCTCCTCCAGTGTCTCCATCCCCTCGCTTTCCATGTGCGCTCCGATAATTATTTTCCCCCCCATACTTCTAATGTATTCTATGGTGGGAATAATTCTAACGAGCCGAAAATCGTCTGAAATTTTTCCCTGCAAGATACTGACATTGAGATCAAGCCGCAGGAAAATTATTTTACCCTTGATTTCAGAAGATTTTAAGCGGCTAAGTAAAGGCAATTTGCTCATAATTTTTTAAATTTCTTTTCCCTCTTCTTCTATTAGAAATTAGTAATTAGAAATTTCTTTTCCCCCTCTTCCCCTCTCTTGCTCCGCCGAAGCTCGCTTCGAGCGAAGGGGAGTTAGAGGGGAAGTGCCGACTGTGTCCCGCCGTAGCTCTTCTTAGAGCGAAGGGGGGGGTCTGCGAGGCGATGGGGTGATTCGTATCCATCCCCGACGCTTCGGTCGGGGCTCCGACCGAAGCGTCGGAGTCGTATATTCGTATCTATAGACAAGCCCCGAGCATCTTATCAAACCCCTCTTTGGACAAACTCTCTCTTCCGACTATAAAACCGTCAACATTGCCTTGAAGAAGAAGCTCCGCGGCGTTCGTAGCCGCGACAGAACCGCCATACAGAATCTTGACCCGGCTGGCGACAGCGGCTTTGTAATGATCAGAAAGAATTTTTCTTATTAAAATGACAATTTCATGCAAATCCCTGGGAAGAATGGAATTTTTGGCATCTTTGCCTATCGCCCAGATCGGTTCGTAAGCAATTATCAATTTTTCCAAATGCCTTTTCTGCAGGCCTTTGAGTGAGCTCAAAATTTGCTCTTTTAAAAATTGAAAATATTTACCGTCGCCGTCCCTCGCGGATTCGCCAACACAGAGTACCGTAACGAGTCCCGAGCGTATGGCCGCGCCGACTTTCTTGCAGACAATTTCGTCCGTGTCAAAAAGTGTTCTCCTTTCCGAGTGGCCCACAATCACATATTTAGCGCCCGAATCTTTGAGCATGCCAGGAGAGATCTCTCCGGTATAAGGGCCGGAATTTTGCCAAAAGACATCTTGCGCCCCCAGCGCAATATTGCTTTTTGCATATAGTTTTTTTGCTGAATGAAGATAAGTAAAAGGCGGACAGACGACTACCGTCGCATTCTTAGCTCTCTTTGCGGATTTCTTTATCGCCGAAAATATTTCATTTGCTTCCTCAATTCCGGAAGGATTCATCTTCCAGTTTGCCACCACGATTTTTTTTTCTTTACTTTTTGACATATTCCATTCGTATTCGCTTTTCGTCAAGCGGTATCTACTATAAATGGCATTATATCAATAAAACTATGGAGCGTCACTCCTGGGTAGAAACACGCCACTCGCCTGGCGTGTTTTCCAGGGCTATGATTAGCCCCAGAAAGTGTAGGATGGGCACCATTCTAATACCTAGAAGTATGTTATAATATGTGCAGATCGGGCGCCCTCCCACACATCCCGTGTACAGACGGGGTGACTCCGCGGGCGTTATTCATCCCCGACGCTTCGGTCGGGGCTCCGACCGAAGCGTCGGGGTCGTTGATTTGTATTTTTTACAAGCAAGCTAATAGCTAACAGCTAAAAACTTCTTCCCATTTGTATATTTGTATCCACTATTCAATCTCCTTCCAGCTTTCTATAGAATACCCCCCCGACGGACCGGAACTGAAAATTACATTCGCAAGTCCGCTGTCATAATGGATCATCGCGTTATTGTTCAAATAAACAATTTCTCCGGCGACTGATTTAACATCTGCGTTATTAAAAAATTCAACTCTTCCTTTTTGCGCGTTTACGATGACTTGATTTGAGTCAGCCCCGACATTGTTATTCAATACAATAGCGCTTTCACCCCCACAGCCGGCTCCGGTGGGACAGTCTGAGGTAGTCAAAAGAAGAATATAACTGTCAGCGGCGCCCGATCCATAAAAATCCACGTTATTATCAAGATAAATTCTTCCATCCGAAACGAGAACACCGCCGGAGTTTCCAAAGGACGCCGACAAACGCGCCGCGCTGTTGTTGGACATCGTAATATTTCCAGTCACCCACACTGCACCCGTCAACGTCAACTCGTGATTGCCCGGAATAATCAAATCGCCATCAATTTTCACAGGTCCCAAGGACGACACGGAGCCACTCGGCGTGTAGTTACCAGCCACTATTCCGCCCTGCTCCGCCGCGTTTTTCCAAGCGTTAATGTTGGCATCAGACACGGGAAACACCTCCGGCGCGGGATCTCCAAGCGAAGGATCACAGGCGCCACTATTTCCGCTTCCCGTGTCGCAGTACAAAGTGCCGGCCACGACAGAATTATTTATAGTATGAGCCCACGCGTCACCGATTCCACTTTCTCCAATGTTCATACCTGATATTTCGGACACCAATCCTCCGAGATATATTTCAAAATAACCGTCCAGTCCCGATGTTATCCATGTACCGCCATATTTACCTGCCTCTGCCTCACCCTCGGAATAATCAGTGTTCGCCGCCATGACGTAATAGTTTGATGCATTTTTTGACGGGAGATCAACCACAAACCAATATTTCGTCCCGCTGACCAAAGTCGGATTGGAAGGCAAGACTATATCTACGTTTCCGAAGGTTGAGCTGACATGGTTGGAATTTAACGTTCCGTTAGACGATAATATGTTGTTTGTGCCCGGCGATCCCGAAGAATCTTCCACGATCCGCACCGAAGCGCTCGGCGGACTGCCTATTTTTTTTATTTTCAATACGATTTTATTGATCGGCAAGTCTAACGTGACCTCAAAACTTTGCGCGAAATCTTGTTTGGAATTCGTATCGCCAAAAATTATTGAGTCAGCCGGTATGTCGGGAAGCATGTTGGACTGATTGCTTAGTATAGATACAGTGCTTGCGGCCACCGCCGACCCGGTTACAAAAGATGTGTTTGATCCTGTAATATGACCATTGGCATAGACATTTCCGTAAACACCGGCATTGTTTTCCAGCTCAAATCCTCCGTTTCCCGCCTGAATGCCGTAATTGAACGCTATGCCGGCTCCGACCCCCACTCTGGTCTGAACCTTTCTGATATTATTCCTTTTGTTTCCCACAGAGGTAATTATTTTCCCGGACGAATCATTCGTAACAGTTGCAGTAGCGGAATTTCCTCCTATGGAAATTGTTTCTTCGGAAGATACCGTGATTCCGTTGGTCAGACGGTATGTCACATCTTCAGCGGCCGCTTCACTCAAAAAATAACTTTCTTTGGACGACAGAAGAGTACTTGCGTTTTTGTAATCGCCAAAAACAATTTGATAGACACTCGTGACTATAACCATGGATACCACAAGAAAAAAAATTACAGCGATAAGCATCGTCTGTCCGGATGAATTTCTTATAGTTTTTGTTCTTTTGCTTTTCATTTTTTAAAATGCCGTTCGCAATACTAATAGCTCCCCCTCATTACCGCCGCGGCATAAAACTTCTCACTTTTCAGCTGTCCATTTGAATCCGACTCCAGCGCCAGCTCTACCCTTATCGCCTCGCCCACTGAAGTGATCACTCTTCTAAATGTGAGGTCGTTCGCGACAGTCTGAGACGATGTTAGAGCGACGGCTGATTCTGAATTTTTCTCTACCATTACTACTCCGCCGTCAATGTAAAATTTTATTGTGTACTCGTCTCCAGACTGATCCACCGCGTTCAATTTCAAAACACCCGGATTAACGTTGAACTGGCTCACCGCCAAGTCAGCGCTCTTGCTATTTCTTATTTCTCGGGTTATTCGCTCTAAGGCCACGTTTGCCGAGCCGGCAATACTTTTGCCGCTTTTGACATTTTCAAAAGATGAAGTAAGGGCCAGCAAAGTGCTGACCACGACTGCTGAAGCGGCAGCCAAAATAGCCGTATATATAATTATTTCTACCAATGAAAACCCCGCTGTTTTTCTGACTTTTATTTTCATTCTATTTGCGCTAATCCGGATTTATAAATCGTAATTATTTTATTTTCCGTGCCATCAACGGACGCTATCACAACCGTGCCAAAATTTGCCGTACTCCCTATAAGCCGATCAAAGATGACACTGTTACCTCCGGCAAGATTGATTTCGCTTATCACGGCGGGGGCAGATACGTCCACAACTTTGTTTCCGGCATTGCCTAAAACATAGCTATTTTTAAAAAGAACGGCTGAATCATTCTCAAAGTGGACCCCGTACCTGGCTTCTTCTCTGGAGGCAAGCGTCAAAACTCTGGCTTCTTCAATGAGAGAAAAAACATTTCTTGAAGTTTTATCCACCGACTGATTTTTTTTGAAGCTGTAGAACGAGCCGAGAATAACTGAAAGTAAAATGACGATTACGCTAATAGCTATAATAACTTCCACCAGAGTAAATCCGCGATTCTCTTTTCTTTTGAAATTGGTTCTAATTTTTGAAAAGGTTTGTAACATAAGTAGATATTTTTTTCGTAGTTGTTCCGCGGCCGTCCTGCCAGGAAACCGCGATCGTCACTTTTCTAATATTATCATCAACATCACCACTATCGCTTATATCTTTATCAGCATTTCGCCTCACCTCTTCCAGATACAGCATTCTTGAATACTGGCCGTCAATCATTAGAACCGTCGTCGTGGCTTCGTATGATCCCGCGTTGAAAATCAGATGGTAACCTGTTCCGTTCCCCAAAGTAGCGACGTTATCATTCCAAGATAAATCTCTAAAAATCTTTACGGCTTCCACCCCTTCTTCCGCCAAATAAGCGGCTTTTACGAGCGGTATATTGTTTATTGATAAGTAAAGATAATAATTGTAGGCGGAAATTACACCCACAAATATTATGAGAAGTATGGAAACAGCAACAACCGCTTCCACCAAAGCCAACCCGCTTTTTTTGTATGTATTTGTGATTTTTGTTCTCAAGCCCATTTAGATTAATTTTACCGCATTTCCCTATTCTCCCCTTTTCTTCCTCCTTTCATACCGCGTCCCGCCGTAGCTTCTTAGCGAAGGGGGATATTTGTATTATTATTACTAACAACTATCGACTATCAACTAACTACTTCCTCCACATTTATATCCCACTCATGACTGAATACATCGGTGTGATCATGGACAGAGCGAAAAATCCGACAGCGAATCCTATGATTACCATGAGCAACGGCTCTATTATCGTGGACAGATCCTTAGTCTTTTGGTCAACTTCTTGCTCGTAATAGATCGCTACACCTGAAAGCATTTCACCGAGCTTTCCTGTTTCTTCGCCCACGCTTACCATTTCACCGACAAACGGAGGATACAGATCATCTCGTTTGTTGAAAACTTCAGATATCGGCTCGCCCTTTTCTATTTTCATTTTTGCTTCCTCCAGCACATCTTTATAATAAACATTTTGTATGACATCGCGCGTAGTCTCAACAGCGATGATAAAATCTACGCCTGATGTAAGCAGCGATGAAAGAGTGCGGGCTGTTCTCGCGGAATTTGATTCTTTTATGATTCCGGAAATCACAGGGATTTTAAGAACCGCTTTGTCAAAAACTCTTTTACCTTTTTTCGTCCTAAAATACCATGAGGACACTCCGCCCAGCGCCAGGAATAACAACAACGCGGTAGCCGTATTGTTTTTCAAAAAATCGCTTGTCATTATGACTATCTGGGTGGTAAAAGGAAGTTCCACGTCCAAATCCTCAAATGTCGCGGTAAGTGTCGGCACAATATATATGAGCATTAATATTGCTATGGCGATCATAACGCATAGTATTATGGACGGATATATAAGCGCCCCTTTCAGTCGCTTACCAAGGAGATAGGATTTCTCCATTTGAATACTCAGAATTTTCAGCGATTGCGATAGAGTTCCTCCTTCTTCTCCCGCCTTTACCATGGATATGAAAAGCGGCGAAAATGTTTTCCCTTTTTCGGCCAGCGACTGGCTGAGTGTTTTGCCTGCCCTAATATCGTCATTGGTTTCCCTGAGCACCCTCATCAATTTGCCGTTCTTGGTTTGTCTTTCCATCACGGATAAGACTCGGGACAAGGAAAGGCCCGCCTCAAGCATGCTGCCCATGTTTCTAGCGAAATTTATCTTTTCCCTCACGCCAATCACTCCTATGGTTTTTATATATTCCCAGCTGAACGACGACCTTTTCTTTTCTTCCACGTCAATAACGGTAACTCCGTCTTTTTTCAACAAGTGATACACAGCGAACTTGTCCGCGGCTTCTTGACTGCCTTCGGATACTTTTCCTTCCTTATCTATTGTTTTGTATTTAAATTCAGCCATAAATCTATTAGAAATTAGAGATTTCTTTCTAATCTTTGCTTTGGTCAATTGTTCAAGTCAAATGTTCTTCAATTAGAAATTTCTTCTCCCCCTTTTCTTCTATTAGAAATTAGATATTAGAAATTAGAAATTCCTTCATCCTCTTTCCTACTCATTCACCACCCTAAACACCTCTTCTATGGTCGTAATGCCCTGCGCCGCCTTGAAAATACCGTCTTCAACCATCGTCATCATACCGTCTTTCTTCGCCCTCTCTTCTATAACATCACTGCTTTTTGATTGAAGAATCAATTCTTTTATTGAATTGGTAACCTTAAGCACTTCATGAATTCCTATTCGCCCCTCGAAACAATCGCTGTCATCTTTATTTTTTTTCGGCCTGGCAAAAGGAATTTTGTCCCACGTGGCAGTCTTGCCCACGACATCTTCTTCCCGAAGAAACCCCAAGACCCTATCTAGATCTATCATCTTGGCCAACGCTTGTATCTCCGTGGAGTTCAAAAAATAGCTTTCTTTATTTTCATCATTAAGACGCCGTATCAAGCGTTGGCCAATTATAATATTGACAGTTGAGACAATGAGAAATGGCTCCGCTCTCATATCCAATAGCCGGGGCGTCGCGCCGGCCGCGGAATTGGTGTGGAGAGTTGAAAGAACTAAATGTCCGGTCAGCGCCGCGTTAATGGCAAGCGACGCCGTCTCGTTATCTCGTATTTCACCGACCATAATTATGTCCGGATCCTGCCTTACCAAAGTTCTCAATCCCGAAGCGAAAGAGAAACCGATGTCCGGCCGCACTTGAGTTTGGTTCACTCTTTTCATCTGATATTCAATGGGATCTTCTATGGTAGAAATATTAACGTCCGGCGTATTTAAGATATCCAGCATGGTATACAGAGTCGTTGTTTTTCCGGAACCGGTCGGCCCGGTGGTAAGAATCATTCCGGTCGTTTGTTTTAGCGCCGAGTGGATTTTCTCCAAACCCGCGCCGTGGAACCCCATGGCTTCCAAAGAAAAACCGGAAATGTTTTCGCGAAGCAAACGCATGACTGTTTTCTCTCCATAATAAATGGGCAAAATAGAAACTCTGAAAGATACCTTTTCCGTGTTCATTTCTATTTTGAACCGTCCGTCTTGAGGCAGTCGTTTCTCGTCCAACTTAAGGTTGGCCAAAACTTTAATTCTCGCGGTTATAGACGGACCCGCGTTTTTTGGCAGCATCATGGTGTCGTGCAATATGCCGTCAATTCTATATCGGACAACCACCTCCTTTTCCTGCGGTTCAATATGTATGTCGGACGCGTTTTGCAATATCGCGTGCTTCAAAAGTGTGTCCACAATCCTAACGACCGGCAACTCTTCTGCCATTTTCTTCAGATCGCTTTCACTAACACTCTCCCCAGAGTCTTCACTGACAGTTTTCAAATTTAGCGCCTCTTTCGCGATAATGTCGCCAAATTCCGCTTTTAAACTTTTCTGGTACTGAAGAATTGCTCTCTTCACCGATTCATCATCAGTAAGGCGAGGCAGAATTTTCAGCTTTACCTTTTTCTTGACAAAATCTATGGCGGCCAAGTCATCCGTGTCTGTCATCGCCACCTCAAGCCCTTCATCGGATTTTTTGAAAGCTATAATATTGTGTTTTCGGGCGATTGGCTCCGGAATAAGGGACAAAATATCAAAATCAATTTTTTGATTTTTGAGATCAACAAAAGGAATGCCCAGCACATATGCCTGCATACGCCTCATCTCTTCCTCTTTTATTTTTCCGGCGCGGACAAGAACATTGCTTATGCTTGTCTTTCCGGCGAGCGCTTCTTTTTCCGCCGCGTCAAAATCCTTTTTTGATACAAGGCCGGAGTCAACGACGAAATCTTTAAGCTGTTTTTCTTCTATATACATAGAAACAATTTCTTATATATTCTCTGTCTCCCTCTTCCCCTCTTTAGAGGGGAAGAGCCGACTGTGTCCCGCCGTAGCTTATTAGCGAAGGTGGAGGTTTCCGAGGCGATGGGGTGCTCATTAGAAATTATGGTTCAATTGCTTCACCATCCTGAGGACCTCGAAGGAGAAATTTCTTCTCCCTTCTTCTTTTTTTCTTCTATAGAACTTGTGCATTTTAGCCTTTTCCAACCAGTCCCTATCTGTCATTCCCGCGAAGGCGGGAATCCAAGATATTATCTGCATACTCTGGATTCCCGCCTTCGCGGGAATGACACCAAACACGTAAGTCCTATTCAATTAGAAATTGGAAATTGAGAATTAGGATTTGTTTGGAAATTGGTACTTGGTAATTGGAAATTTCCCCCTACCTATCAAATTTATTATATCACTTCAATAATAAAAAACTTGCCCCACGAGTGGACAAGTTTTTTCCCTCCAAACAAAAGAGTCCTTACTCCGCCTCAAACTCCAGATCAAGATCAGCCGATCCTTCAAATTCAGTGCCGGCCAATTCATCTTCTATATCAACCAAGTCGTCGGATTCAGATACGGCCCCGGCATCCTCCGAGCTTTCTTCAGTTTTTTCATCCTGCTCTGACGACAACGGCTGATTCGCTGTTTCTTCCGTATCGGTAAGACGAGCACCCCAGACATAAAGCCCGCCCACGAGAAGTACCGCCACTAAAACTAATGAACCGATAAGCGCGCCGATATTTGACTTGCTCGGCTTTTCCGGCGCGACAGGCATTGGAGATTCCGCGGGAGCGGACTCCTTGTTTTGATTTTGATTCAAATTTTGCTGTGTATTGTCCATAGTATTATTAATTTAAATTAAAAAACTTATAGATCTCCCCTCCTCTGTTAGAAATTAGTAATTAGATATTAGAAATTTCTTCATCCCCCTCCTCCACCTCGGCGCTTGTCTCCTGCTCCGTTTTGACATTGGCCTTAACCGCTTTGGTGGCTTCAACCAAAGCTTTATGCACCGCTCTCACACTTTCTTCCGCTGTCTTTAAAGCCGTTCTGACTTTCGCTCCGGTATCACTGGTGATTTCTCCGGAAATCATCAGCGTTATCTCCGCCTCGGCGGAAGCGATATCCTCATCCGCGATCACCGCCTTGTCTTTAAAATCCGAAACAAGCTCCTTGGCTCTTGTAAGCACTATGCCGCGTTCTTCCATTTTCTCTATTCTTGTCTCCAGCTTGGATCCTATCACCAACAATCGGTCTACGGCGCTGTTTAATTTGGCTATCAGCATATGTACGCGTCTGACAATATTTTTGTTGCGCTCACTTTTCAACTTCTCTCTTATCTCTTCTCTTTTTTCTTGCCTTTGCTCAAAACTCATGGATCGGTACTCCTCCCTCTTTTCCATTATCTCGGCGCTAATCCTCGGCCTCGCGTCCGATCTCACCCTCGCCTGTTGGATAAGTTCCTGCTTAATAATTCCCGCTCTGTCTCTCACCTCATCCGACCTAATTCTGTTTATCACCCTCACTTCCTCTCTGCTTCGTGTCTCCACGGATCCGTCTTCCATTCCACCGCGAGCATCCACGCGTACGCGCGTCTCTTCCCTTCTGTTATCCATTTCAATTTTCTGCCTCGTCTCAACTTGCGCGCGCGCTTCCGGCCTTTCAATGTCACGGCGGGCGCGTGACGGATCCAGCCGCACTCTGACCTCTTCGCTGGAACGAACGTCTGTATCTGTCTCAGCCGACACATGGTAATAACTACCCGCTATTACCACCACGGCAAATATAATTATTGTTTTATTAAATTTCATAATTCTGCTTTTAATGTTTATTGTTAAACTATCCGCAACGCGTAAAACGCGCCGTATGTATATAATACCACTACAATAAAAACAGCGTGCGATAAACTGTGGACAAAACCCTATTTTCCTATTTCTCCCTTTCCCTTCTTCTTCTGTTAGAAATTAGTAATTATGGTTCAATTGCTTCACCATCCTGAGGAACTCGAAGGAGAAATTTCTTCATCCCCTCTTCCCCTCTTTAGAGGGGAAGTCCTCCGCACCTTCTTTTATCGGATAAAAGAAGGTGCGGAGGGATGGGGTGTCTCCTCTTCTTCCTCCTTTCGTAAAGGAGGTGGTCGTAGACCGGAGGATTTCTCTCTCTTCCTTGTCAATTGTCAATTGTTCATGTTAGTCGAGGATTCCCTATTTGTAGCATTCGTCCCCATTCATTGATTTGTGTTTTCTAAATCATAAACGCCACCAGAAGCAGAGCCACTATGTTTAGAATTTTTATCATGGGATTGATGGCAGGACCGGCCGTATCTTTATATGGATCGCCGACGGTATCTCCTGTTATTGACGCCTTATGAGCGTCACTGCCTTTGCCCCCGTGATGTCCCTCCTCTATATATTTCTTAGCGTTGTCCCAAGCTCCTCCTCCTGAAGTCATGGCAATGGCGACGAAAAGTCCGGTAATTATGCTTCCAACCAAAAGTCCGCCGAGAGCCACTGGACCCAAGACGAAACCGACGACGATAGGCGCGGCGACAGGAATGAGCGCGGGAACTATCATTTGTTTTATTGAAGCTTTGGTTACGATATCAACAGATCTGGCATAGTCTGGCCTGGCAGTACCTTCCATTATCCCTTTGATCTCTCTGAACTGCCTGCGCACTTCTTCCACAACTTTGCCAGCAGTGGTTCCGACCGCCTCCATACAGAGCGCGGCAAAATAGTAAGGCAATAGTCCTCCTATGAAAAGACCCACGAGCACCCTAGGGTCTCCAAGTTCAAAACTCAACGGCATGCCGAGATTGGCAAATTCCTGAGTATACGAGGCAAAAAGAACGAGAGCGGCCAATCCGGCAGAGCCGATGGCGTACCCTTTTGTCACAGCTTTCGTGGTATTGCCGACAGCATCAAGAGGGTCGGTTACGTTTCTTACTGATTCAGGCAAGTGTGCCATCTCCGCGATTCCTCCCGCGTTATCCGTTATGGGACCATAGGCATCAATAGCCACAATAATTCCCGTCATTGACAGCATGCTCATGGCGGCGATCGCTATACCGTAAAGTCCCGCGAAATAATACGTTGCCAATATACCTCCGACAATAGTAAGCAAGGGCAAAGCGGTGGCTTTCATGGAAATCGCGAGGCCCTGTATCACGTTGGTACCATGTCCGGATTCCGAAGCGAGAGCTATTGATTTAACAGGAGCGTAACTTGTTGACGTGTAATATTCGGTTATCACGACCATAAGAGCCGTAACCGCTAGTCCCACAAGTGAACACACATACAGAGCCCAAGTACCATAAAGCCCGTTGCCGGACATTATATATTTTGTAATTGGATAAAAACCGATGGCCGCCAAAACGCCCGAGACAATAAGTCCTTTATAAAGCGCGCCCATTATATTTGACGAACCCTTCTTAAGTCGCACGAACCATGTACCGATAATAGAACTTATGATCGCCACTCCTCCAATGGCAAGCGGATAAATCAAAGCGCCATCAAAACCCGCAAAAAGCAGGGATCCGAGAAGCATGGCGGCGACAGAAGTAACGGCATACGTTTCAAAAAGATCGGCGGCCATGCCGGCGCAATCGCCGACATTGTCTCCGACATTGTCGGCGATAACCGCCGGATTGCGCGGGTCATCTTCAGGAATTCCCGCTTCAACTTTTCCGACTAGGTCAGCTCCGACATCCGCGGCCTTCGTAAATATTCCTCCTCCAAGCCGCGCGAAGACAGAGATCAAACTGGCTCCGAATCCGAAGCCGATCAGAGGCGCGACTCCTTCAGTCAATGCAAAAAAAGCGGAAATTCCAAGAAGAGCGAGGCCTACGACAAGAAGTCCGGTTACCGCTCCTCCGCGAAAAGCCATGACTAGCGCGGGCTCTAGACCTTCTCTTGCCGCTTCGGCTGTCCTCACGTTCGTCCTGACGGATACGTTCATGCCTATGTATCCCGCGAGACCGGACAAAAATGCTCCGGCCACGAAACCGATGGCAGTGGAAAGATCAAGTGCGATCCACAAGATTATGAAAAGTACTATAGCTATTCTCGCGATTGTGATGTATTGCCTGTGTAGATATGCCTTAGCTCCTTCGCTAATGGCGGAGCTTATGCTCTGCATCTCCTCGTTTCCGGCGCTCTTCTTCATTATTAAACGAATCAAAAAGAAACCGTATAAAATAGCCAACACTGCGCTAACCAACGAAAATATCACGTAGATGTTCATAGTCTAACTATAAGTTAATAAATATTTCCCCTCTCGGGGAAGTCCCTTCACTATTCGTTTTCTTCTTTTTCGAATTTGTAATTTGGTGCTTGGTGCTTATCTAAAGATGGGGTGTTCTCTCTAATCTTTGCTTTGGTCAGTTGTCAAGTGTTCATGTCAAATGTTCTTCAATTGGAAATTTCTTCTCCCCCCTCCTCTCCTTTTACGGACTGAATGTCAATTTTCCACTTGGTAAGCTTCGCGGCCAAACGAACATTCTGCCCGCCCTTACCAATGGCGAGCGACTGCTGATCTTCGGAAACGGTTACCTTGGCGCTCTTCGTATCCTCGTTGATATCCACGGAAATAACCTTAGCGGGAGAAAGAGCATCTTCTATAAACTTGGACGGCTTGGCAGACCACTCAATAATGTCAATTTTTTCCCCGCCGAGCTCACTCATGACAGTGCCGACACGGACCCCTCTTTGTCCCACCATGGAGCCCACCGGGTCTATATGCGGATCGTTGGAAACAACGGCAACCTTTGAACGAGAGCCGGCCTCTCTGGCGACGGCTTTTATCTCAACCACTCCGGACGCGATCTCCGGCGCTTCAATCTTGAAGAGCTCATTGATAAACTGCGGATGAGAACGCGACAGCCGGAGAAAAACCCCTCTGTTTCCCTCCTCCACGGAGACCAGATAAGCCCTGACTCGCTCCCCCTGCCTGTACCTTTCTCCCGGTATCTGCTCTTCATAGGGCAACATGCCGCTGGTGCGGCCGAGGTCAATGAAAAGATTTCCTCTCTCTATTCTCTGAACGGTTCCGGACACAATCTCTCCCTGGCGTTTTCCGTATTCCGCGAGAACGGATGTTTTCTCCGCCTCTCTTATTTTTTGAATTATCACCTGCTTGGCTGTCTGAGCGGCGATCCTGCCGTAGCCCTCTTTCTGCTCTAATGGAAAAACAATCTCCTCGTCCAGCTTCGCGTCCTTTTTTATTTTCTTGGCGTCTTCAAGCATTATGTGATGCTCCGGATTGAACCTGGCGCGATCATCCATTTCTTCTTCGTCGGCTATGTCGTTTTTTTTCTCCTCCGCCTCCTTTTCCAATTCCAACTGTTCTTCTTCAGAAATAACGCGCGTCTCATCCACCACAATTTTCACTTGGTAGAATTCCGCTTTGCCCGAATTGACGTCAAACTTGGCCCTTACTATTTGGCTTTTTTTGCCATACTCTTTTTTATAAGCAGTGGCGATTGCCATTTCTATGGCCTCAAGAATTTTCTCTTTAGGAATACCTCTCTCTTCTTCAAGCTGGTCCAAAACCGAATGTATAACTTTTAAATCAAACATAATTGATTTTTAGGAGTGAAGCGACTATAAATTTTATGAGCGGCACCGCAGACCGTTCCCCTTCTGCCCCTCTTTAGAGGGGAAGTGCCGACTGTGTCCCGCCGTAGCTCTTCTTAGAGCGAAGGGGGAGGGTTTCCGAGGCGATGGGGTGTTCCCTATTCGTGTGCGCTTTTCGTTAAGCGGTATCCACTATAAATCTTAACAATCGCGCTCTAATTGAATATTGCACGGGGTTGAGAAAAATATATTCGCTTCGCTCATTATTTTTCTAAAAAAACAAGTCCGCCATCGGCGAACTTCGTACATTTGTATATTACATCATTGTTTATAGGAGTCAAGCTTATGCATAAGTATCAAGCGCAAGCATTCCCCCACCCCCAAGAATGTCAACGCTAAGCGTTGACATTCTTCCTTCTTCCTCTTCCCCTCCCTTGCTCCGCCGTAGCTCGCTTCGAGCGAAGGGGAGTTAGAGGGGAAGTGCCGACTGTGTCCCGCCGAAGCTCTTCTTGACCCGCGTAGCTTTCCTTGACCTTCGTAGCTTTAGCGAAGTAGGTACTTGTCCTTCCGTAGCTTTTGGCGAAGGAGGAGCGGAATGAATAGCGAAGGGGGATATTAGTATTTAAAAAGTTACAAGATACCCGATAAGCAAAAGCCCCGCAATGAAAGGAACGAGAACTCTGTAAAGATGCTTGTGTCTTGCTCTATGATGTATTTCGGGCACAAGTTCGGAAAGCGCTATATAAGTGAACATGCCGGCTACCCCCGCGAGAAGATATGGAAGCCAACTAGCGAATGAATCTATCAAGACATACCCGACTGCTATGCCGGCAAAAATAGCCAGGGAGGAGAACAGATTTACCAGGAAGACTTTCGCTCTTGACCACCCTCTATCCAGAAGAATGGCAAATTCTCCGATCTCTTGAGGTACTTCATGCGCGGCTACGGCAAAAGCTGTAGTCAAACCCATAGCCGGTTCGGCGATGTAGGCAATAACGATAGCCATGCCATCCAGAAAATTATGCATGCTGTCCCCTAGTATTATCAGAGCGGGCAATGACTCGGTGTGATCGTCACTTTCAGTATGCTCGTGGCCCGCGTTCAAATATTTCATAAGCGATCTTTCCAGTATGAAAAAAACCGTTACACCGATCAGAAAAGCGATAAAGACGGCGTGCGGCTCGTCCACTGACAGAACTGCTTCTGGTAAGAGATCCAGAAAACTTACCCCAAGGAATGCGGCGGCCGCAAAGGAAAGAAGCGAGGTCATTATTTTTTTAATCTCCTTGACTCGCCAAATCACCAGCAACCCTCCCGCAAGCGAGAGCACACCCGCTATAAGACCGTAATAAATAAGTTCCATGCTATATAATTAAAAAATTCGTAACTTCCGCAACTATCAGTATATAATTATACGCCAAATTATCCTATCAGCTTTCGCAAGTATGACCATTGTAAACTTCTTTGCCTCTTCTACTCCCCTATTCCTCTTCTCATTAGATATTAGAAATTAGTAATTAGAAATTTCCTGTCCCCCTCCTCTCTTCCTTTAGAAATTAGATATTAGAAATTAGGAATTTTTTCTCCTCTCTTCTTCCTCCTTTCATAAAGGAGGTGGCCGGAGGCCGGAGGATTTCTCTCTCTTCCCTGTCAAATGTCAACTGTTCATGTCAGGTGTTTTTTACTAGTAAGCCAATATCTAAAAGCTTCCCCACAAGCTAACGAAGCTGGGGAAGCTTATGCAGCTAGCGAAGCTTCTTCTTCTCGTCACTTATTGCTCTCCTTGTCTCCCATGCATTTAACACAGCTTTGCTGTTCTTTCCTGGTTTCAATGTACTTCCTGCCACAAAGACAAACAAGCACATTGGTACTCGTGGGTTTTTCCATCCATTTGCCATCTTTTTGAAATGTACGTTTTGATGGTTGCATATTTTTTATTTGCTTCCTCATTTTTTTTGCTTTCACATTAATGACTTTTCGTTCATTCCCCCTTACAAGCTAATGAAGCTTATGAAGCTAGCGAAGCTTCTCGTCCCGATTCATCATACATTATCCACTATGAAAGTAAGCGCTTTGCCCACCATATTAGCCCTGCCGGTTCGGCCGATACGGTGCACATAGTCATCGTAAGTTGCCGGCAAGTCAAAATTTATCACATGGCTCACGTCTGCAATATCCAGCCCTCTGGCGGCCACATCCGTCGCGACAAGTATCTGGACATGATTATTCTTGAACAAACGGAGCGCTTGCTGACGCTTCACATGATTCTTGTTTCCATGTATTGACTCCGCCTTGAAACCTTTTCCGACAAGTATTTTGGAAAGCTTTTCTACGCCGTGTTTGGTCCTGCCGAAAATCAAAACCTTACTGAACCCCTCCTTGTTCAAAAGACCGTGAAGTACGTCAACTTTATCCGTGCCGCGTCTTATCTTGACAACATCCTGCTCCACGTTGGCCGACGTGTCGCGATTCTTCACCGAAATCCTGATCGGCTGACTCAAGAATTCTTTAATTAATTTTTCAATTTCCGAGGAGACAGTGGCGGAAAAGAAAAGCGTATGGCGTTCCTTTGGCATTCCGGCCATGATAAAACGCATTTCATTTACAAATCCCATATCCAGCATGCGGTCCGCCTCATCAAGAACTATGGTTCTGTATTCGGACAAAAAGATTTTTTTGTTATCAATCAAATCTCTCAATCTTCCCGGCGTACCGATAATAAAATTGTTGAAATACCTGAGTTCGCGTATCTGATGGCCTATGCTCATCCCCCCGACACAGCAGACGGAGTATATTTTCAAATCTCGGGCGAATTTTATGAGCTCCCCCTCTATCTGTATGGCAAGCTCTCGAGTCGGCGCGATGATCATTACCTGTTCTTTCCTGTTGCGCAAAACCTTATCAATAAGCGGTATGAGGAAGGCGGCGGTCTTGCCCGTACCCGTGTTGGCGATACCAATAACATCCGTGTTTTTTAAAATATGGGGAATTGCCTTGTCTTGTATCGGTGTCGGAGTCTCATAACCCATTTTCGTTATGGCAAGTTTCAATTGCTCATCAATATTGAAATCACGGAAGGTATGTTCGGGTTTAAAGACCGCCGTCTCGTTTACCGAAGACGCCTTGTTTATAAATTTTGAAGGATGAATATTTTGTGAGAATGATCTCCGCCCTCCGTCATTACGCGGCCTAAAAGACCGAGTTTTAAATGAATTTCTATACATAGCTTTATCTAATTACATAACCTCTAGCCATTAAATAGTAATAGGCGGCTAGTGTCTCTAGGACTTACGCAGTTGGATGCAGTTCGAGGCGCAAGCGAGGATTGCGACCAGAATGTATGCTTATACATTGCGGGAGCAAACGGAGCTTGCAGAGAAGAAATGCGCCGGATGCGTAAGTCCTAGTCTCGTTAGTTTTTGATAAAGCTCTCTATATAATGCTTGAGCTTAGCGGTTTTAGGAAAATGACTCCAAAAAAAGAAAAACCTATGAGATTAAGTTATGTAGCTATAATAACAAAGATAAAAGCATTGTCAAGCGGCTACCTTGACAATTTTCAAGAATGTGATAATTTCAGCTCAGTATGAGCACATCTCAGGAAGCTAAACGGGGCCGCGCCGGAAACGCCGCGAGCCGTAACAAACAACCTCAAACGACTGCAAAGATCAGCCGCAAAGAGTTGGAGAAACGCTTACAAGTTGTGGAGGGAGACCTACTGGCTTGGATAACGCAATACAGAACATTGCAAGCGGATAATTCGCGCTTGGGGGAAGCAAACCGGGACAGAACCAACGCCTTGGATGCGTCCTTGATGGAGAATGATGTCGCCGTTGAAAAAATCAAGGATCTCGAGGGTCAGCTACAAACCGCGGGGGACAGGATCACCTTCCTGCTCCTGCGCGTTGATCAGCTCAATAAAATGATCATGGCAATGGCGCAAGTTACCACCGGCACCGGAACCGCGAGCAAACCCATCAGACAAGACACGCCGATCGCCCCGAAATTCGATCTGTTCGGATATCTCGAGAGCATTGACAGACTCTAGGCGCACGCCGGATCTTCTCTCACCTCTTCATCCTCAACACCACAAGCCCATGGCACCGCCATGGGCTTTTTCATTCCCCCACCACCCACATGTAGAATGGGCACCATCCTACATTCTGTTTTTATGGTGTAGTGTAGTAAGAAATTTGAAATTTCTCCCTCCCCTCTTCTTCCTCCTTTCATAAAGGAGGTGGCCGGAGGCCGGAGGATTTCTCTCTCTTCCCTGTCAAATGTCAATTGTTCATGTCAGGTGTTTTTTACTGCAAGCTAACAGCCAATAGCTAGCCCCCCCCATAAGCTAATGGAGCAAAGGAAGCTTATGAAGCTACTGAAGCTTCCGCTCCCCCCGTCCTCCAATGTTTCTCCCAAAAATAAAACCGAGAATAATGCCCGCTATCATCGCGACCACAATATAAACAACATCATTCGAGTCGCTGTCTGGAGTATCGCCCGTGTCTGCAGTAATTCCGTTCTCCGTTTTCGGCGGAGTTTTCGGCGGATCTTCCTTGCCTATAGAGATTCCATCCTGTTCAAAAACTCCTAGCGTCGCCGCGCTCGGAACCAGGGCGTGCATGCCCTTCCGAGTATTGCTCAAATATGATTTATCTAGATCGTTGAGACCACCGACCACATGCAAAGTCTCTCCCACATATCCCCCCTCAAAACAATCCCCTTTTGTGGAGAGAAGAAGAACAATTTTTTTATTGAAGCCGGGAATAGCGTATCCGGCAAAAGTAAAGGGTTGATCTAAGCTGCATCCGGTGATAGAAAACTCCGCAAGTTTATCGGTGTTCTGATACACACCGGTTAAAAAATGTCTTCTTAGAACTTCGTCAATTTCAGAACCGAAATTTTCCACTCTGACAAAATTAACGTCTATGGAAATATCATTTTCTTTCAAATTTATTTGGCTAAGCTCTTTAAAACCTTGTGTAATCCGACGGATTTGAGCATCAACCGAGAACCCTTGCGTTTGGCCCATTTCGTTTATAATCCTCTCCCCCTCTGCGCAAGAAAAAACGACCTCCGAATTGCCGGTATTTAGTGAAATCTTATATAGTTCCGGCGGACAACCTCTTCCGCTTAAAGAATTCTGTGTGTAGTAAACATGTTCGTCCGAGGGATTATATTTGAAATCGTAGATGTAAGTCGGACCCCCAACCGTGGCATGGGACGAAGAAGCAATAGCCGATATTACTATTACAGCAGTTAAAAAAACAGCTTTGAATGAGATGTTGAGTATGGTTTTCATATTGAACATTGTATCAGAAATATAAAAAATTTTGCTGTTTACTGACTCTCACTTATTCCAATCTTTTACGGTAATAACTGGTTTCTTCCCGCCAAAGATTAGCTCCAGTTTTTGTTTTTCCTTCCAATTTGAAGTATACATGCCCATAAATGAAATGGGAACCTTGCCGGAACTTTTTAGCAAAATCCCCTGTAACATGACAGGTTATAAAAAAATGAATCATCATTAAAAAAACCACTATTCACTTATAGTGGTTTCTATTTCGCTTTCAGTCGTGGGGATGAGCAAGGGCGGATGCTCGGGCCCAAAACTGATAAAGAGTTCGTGATTTTGACCAGAGGTTAAGCTCGTAAACTCAACCAAAGGTTCGTGTTTCGCATCATCCATATTCATACGCTAAGTGAATTATACCAAATAATAATAAAATGTCAATTTTTTTCTTCTTTGACATAAAAACAATGCGTAGTAATGTAGGTAAAGATAAAGAATAGACCAAACCAGCACACTGAGAATCACAACAACGACAATTTACCTTGGTCGCTGTAACATAAACCGGCACGGAGAATAAGAAACATGAATGAACCCCCCGAACAAAAGCCCGCGCAAAAACTCGAACTGACTCTTGAACAAGTGCACCGGATCCAAAACGTGTGCGTTATAATCATTGTTGCCGGCGTCGCCATACTCGTGTGGTGGGCGACAAGACATTAACAAGATACCACGGTGGATACCCCGAAGATCGCAGGATGTACTGCGGTCTTTTTATTATATTTCTGGGTACCTACACAGAATATGTAGGACATGTAGGATGGTCACCATCCTACCATGAGTTTTTATGGTGTAATATTACCCTCATCCAGATAGAGTTTTATCCCTATTTGTTTGTTAAACCAAAAAAACCACCCCGCAACATCAAATTTTTTGTTGAAAATATTTGGTTTTGTCCTCGAAATCATTTGGTTTACACAAAGTGAGACTAACTTGATGATATCGTACATTTTTGGGTGACTAGAGAGAATCGAACTCTCGATACCGGTTCCACAAACCGGAGTTTTACCACTAAACTATAGTCACCATACTTCTTTTCACTTTTCTACATTATCACGCCGCGCCCCGTAATAGCAATCTTAAACAGCGCATTATAGCCATTTTGAACGGCTCACACGTACGCATGAGCCGTTCCTATCTGAAAATAACTTTTGGATCCGGATAGGGCTTTAGTCCCTATCTCGAAGTAGGGTTTCAATTTCGCTGGCCAAATTAAAAGATTCCGACATACAATTCCAGCAACTTTGGACTTACGCAGTCGGATGCAGTTCGAGGCGCAAGCGAGGATTGCGACCAAAATGTATGCTTATACATTGCGGGAGCAAACGGAGCTTGCAGAGAAGAAATGCGCCGACTGTGTAAGTCCTATCAAAGCAAAAATCATTTCCTTTTTGGTCTTTCCCCTTTCAGCAATCTGTCGAATGCTTCGAGATTACCCATGGCATCGTGAACCGGATTGTGATCATGCTTCGTGATACGCAGATGCTTCCATGAGGACGAGTCCATGAAATCTCCGATGAGGCCGGCATAGAAATCGCCGATCCTCCGTGCGGAATACCCGAATGGATTCCGGCCGAGAGTTCTCCAAAAGCTATCGTTGATCCATTGCCAATCGAACGCCGGGTTATCGCTGACGAATTTCGGCCGCTCTTTTCCGCACATCTCCAGCAGCCACTTCTCGAATTTCTCGAACACCTCTTTCTCACTGAACACTTTCCCGGTGTATATGCGTGTAGTCGGATTATCGGCTGAGCGATGACCTTCAATGATGATGCCATGGAATGTTACCCGCGACGGATACGCGACCGCGCCGAATTCCGTGAGCTTGCCCATGCTCGGACATTTGCCGTTGGCTTCGCAGTCAACAAAGATCAGGTTTTTGATTTCAGCGCTATTCATGGAACAAATCTTATTTCCGTTCGGCTCCATCGTAGATAAAATTCTCGGCAATCTTCCACACCCCTTTCTCCCTGAATGCAGGAATATTTTGCCGACGCGCCGCATTGGCGAGAGCCGGTCCGGACTTGCCATTTTTCCTCACGTAATCAGAAAGTGTGACGATCTTTTCTCCCTTGAGATAAGTTGTGCGCTTATGAAGAGATTCCATGAGCGCCAAAGATAGTATCTTCTCCATCTTCTTAACGGTCTTTTTATCGCGATACTCCGCAAAGGTACTGTAGTATTCCTTCTTTTCCTTGTCACGGATGATGATCACCGGGAACCCGAGGCGCTGCAGCTGATAGCACATAATCACCCTGCCGATACGTCCGTTGCCGTCACAAAATGGATGGATATTTTCGAAATCAAGATGGAATTTTGCGATCTTGTCTATAAAATATGCCTCCATGTCGCTCGTGTATCCCGAAAGAATGACATCAATCATACGTTCAACATGCTCCGGAGCCGGGGCAACATGAGTGCCCACGCGAACGTATTCGCCAAGCTTCCTAAAGCGACCAGCGATGCCGTCATCAATGCCTCCGATAAGCATCTTGTGCAAGAAAAGAATTGTTTCCTTGTTGATCTCCGCCTCACTCGCTTTCTTCCTGATATACTCAATGACGCGTGCCAGATTTTTTGCCTCAAACACTTCCCTGACCGACACATCGCGAGCCACCTCCATTTCCAGTAGAATTTTTTCAGTCTCTTTAAGTGTCAGCGTGGAATTTTCGATCGCGTTGGAATTATAGACAGCTTCCGCAACCTCAGCTTCATCGACCATAACCAAAAGTGACTCCCTGCCTTTGCGGAGAATATCAAATTTGGTTTTTAAACTCTGGATCTTATTTTTGATTGGTTTGGTCGTAGCCATATGCGCTTTTAGTTAATAAGTCTTTATATTATAGGGTTTTCACTATTAATTGTCAAACTTTAGTGAATATATGCAAAAAATAGACTAATTTCACTAGTTTTTTCAAGATGTGCATGTAGAATGGGCACCATCCTAACACCAAAGATGCCTGGCTTCTGCCGTCTGAACCTTAGTTTTTCATTTTTATTTAATTTTGATTGTTGACAATGTATAAGCCAGTATATACACTTATTGTATGAAAGATGTGGTCGGATTTGAATGGGATGCAGGCAATTCAGGTAAAAACTGGAAAAGTCACGCTGTTACCGATGAGGAGTGTGAAGAAGCATTTTTTGATCCGGATAAAAAAGTTGCCGTTGATGAAACGCACTCTCAAAATGAACGCCGCTACTTTCTTTTGGGTAATACCTCCCAGAGCCGCCTTTTGGTAATAGTGTTTACCATAAGGCACGAGCGGATTCGAGTTATTTCCGCGCGAGACATTAACAAAAAAGAACGCAAATTGTATGAAAAAGAATACTAAAAAAACAAAATTTAAGGATGAAAATTCTGAACGAAAATTCTGGAGCGATTTTGATTTGAATGAAAAATTTCAGCCAAAAGATTTTAAAAATGTATCGTTCCCAAATCTTAAGCCGACCACTCGCTCAATTTCGTTGCGTATACCGGAACACCTACTTGTCCGTGTGAAAGAACGTGCCAACAAGTTGAATATTCCCTACCAGACGCTTCTGAAGCAATATATTTCACAGGGCGCGCAAAAAAAATAACCTTCTCTGTGGCTATGGCGTGTGTAGAATGGGCACCATCCTAACACCAGATAGGGCTTTAGTCCCTATCTCGAAGTAGGGTTTCAATTTCGCTGGCCAAATCTAAAGTTGACTCGTTTTGATAAGCTGCTTCAAGCACATCTTGTAATATCTCTTTTGCCCGATCTTTATAATTTAGAGTGGCCAAAAAGAGCCGTGCTATTCTAATCTCCGCTTTAATATTTGCTCTATTTGAGACCTCGGCGCTTTGCGGATCTGCCGCCGCCTCCTCATTCGCCTCGGCATGACATAGGTCTACATATTTATTTACCATCTCAAGAGTCTGGGCATCTTCAATTCCTACGGCATTCAAACGATCAATCACTTCTCTGCTTAAATCAGGCGAATCCTCGAATAAATTAAAAGATTCCGGCATGATTGTAAAAACTATTGCATCACCGCTTGGAATATCTCCTGAACAGTTTTGCTTTCACTCGGAGCAACTGCCTCAAAATCCTTATTGAACTCGCCAAGTTCCACGTCAAAACGCACAGCAGCTGTCCGACTTTCTGTATAATCTGTCGGCGGAGACACTATCTCTCCCTGGATTACAAATTTATACGGAAGGTTGTCTTTGCCAAGCCAGACTTCATTTTTCAATTCTTTCAAACTGGCTAGCGACGGTCGAGTTTTCTTTATCTCTTCTTCCAACTCGGCCTCATCGACATCCGCTTTTTTAAGCATGGTGATAAAAATTTCTTCAATGTAAGCAAACGCTTCATCTGTAAACTGAAAAGAATAATGGTCTGTTTCCATCCCGTTTATATCTTCTTTGCCCAAACTTTGAACGGATAACCTGGATTTATTTTTATATTTTTCCTCTATGATCATGAAATCCTCCTTTGTCAGCATCCTGCTTTGGAAATCCTCGGAGCTTTTTGTTTCCCGTATTTCATTAAGAGGAATTCGTATCCACTTGTCTTTAATCTCATCAAGCGAAATGAATCCAAGATACGGGACTTCCGTTATTCTGAGATAAAGAGTTTCTTCCACGACCATGGACTCTATCGTCAAACGAACATCAAGAGTTGATATTGGGGGCAAAGATGACTGACCCCTCACATTCTCCTGCGTTTCCGAAACATATCGAGCCCTGATTGAAACTACTCCTTTTTCTTTAAAATTTCCGTCTTGGGGATTTAATACGGACGTGTCAGCTTTCAAACTAACCGTTATTTCCGGGTCCACCACCTCATACACGCCATTTATTCTTGCCCCCCGAACATCTGTCAGATTGATGAGTGACTGAATAATTCTCTCTTCCGGAGTTTGGCCAAAATATTTTTGATAAGAATAATAGCCGAGCGCTGTCCCTCCACCAACAAACATGATCGTGAGGATAAGTAACAGTAAGGTTTTAATACTTGGCCTTTTTCCCCCCTCCGTCGTTTGCATGAAAGACGGATCCGTACTCAATGGCACTTCAACGTCTTGTGGAATGTTTTGAATTATAGGCGTCGCCGGCTCGGAAGCAGGAACCGCGGGAGCGGGAGCGGGAGCTACAGGAATAGTATTCTTTGGCTCGCTTTTGTTGATTTTTGCGTAAGCTTCATTGAGATCATTTTCGTCCCAGCCATTGTTCGTAAGGATATGGCGTATGGCATCGTCATTGACACCGCGGCGCTTCGCGTTATTTATATATTCCAAAAGTTCAGGTGTAAACATTTTATGATGATAATTTTAATAGATTTTTTCGCGCTTGGACAAATACCGCTTATTTTTGTCGCATGAAACGATTGTGCAGCCAAGCGAAAATCCACGCGCCGACATAGGTATAGATAAGCGACTGAGCAAGACCGGCGGTAAATCCGAACGTTGTTATGGCGACGTCGCCGGCAAATTTATCGACGTTAACAAGATGGACAAGCCATCCGAAAAGTTTTAGGGAAAACTCCGGCCAAAGAGCTACAAAAACCGCGCATACCACATACACTATTCCCATTGCACCGGCGGCAGCCAGTGAAAATTTGTTTTTATTAAGTTCCATAATTTTTTGTTAATTGCTTTATAAAAAATCGATCTTTATAAATTTTCGTTAAGCGTTCTCTACTTCAAATAGTAGCACATGCATTTTCAAAAGTTATCCACCATTTGTTGAGTGTCGATCCTATATCTTCTGTCATTCCCGCGCTGTGCCTTGTCGTAGCCTTGTGCAAAGACAGGAAGGCGGGAATCCAGACCCTTTTCAATTCTTCTTCACCTAAAAAGCTGAGAAGCTAGAGAAGCTTTAGGGAAGCTGATTAAGCTTATCTTTCTAACAACTACTGCCTGTCAACTACACTTTATCTATATTTTGGCGGCTTTTCTTTTATATCCGCGACATGATTGCTGAATCTAGCCAATGCGTATAGCAAGCTGGACAATCGGTTCAGAAATGACAAAGCGTAGGCGGAAATTTCGGCGCCTTCTTCTTTCGCGTCTACTACCCTTCTCTCCGCCCTTCTTGCGATGGTTCTGGCGACGTCAAACAAAGCCGCGGTCTTGGTTCCGCCTGAAATAAAAAAGGATTTTATGGGGGGCAAGACGGTTTCAATATCGTCAATAATTTTCTCAATTTTCTTAACTTTTTCCGCTTCAAGCTTTTTAGGATATCCAGCGACTTCTGCTTGGATTATAAAAAGCGTCTCTTGTATTTCATGCACAACATCGGTAAGAGTTATTCCTTTATCGGTGCCGGGAACAGTATTTTTAAAAGTTTTTGACTCTACTTTTATAAGACCGAGAAAAGAATTAACCTCATCAAGAGAGCCGAGCGCCTCGGCTATTTTTGAACTCTTTGACACCCGCTGATCACAGCCAAAAGTTTTCGTAGTCCCCGTATCTCCCTTCCTCGTATATAACATTTTCTTTTCTTTAAGCTAACTTCCTAACAGCTAACAGCTATTAGCTAATCCATTGATCTTCGCCGCCATAATAAAATCATTTACCGAAAGACCGCCAACCGCGTGAGTCCACAAAACAAGCTCCACTTCGTTATAATGAATTATAAAATCAGGATGATGCCCTTCCTCTTCCGCGAGATCCGCGACCTTGTTTACAAACGCCATGGCTTCGGAAAAATCCTTATGCTTAAATTTACGACCGATCTTCTTTCCCTCCTTCACCTCCCATTCCGGAACATCTTTCATATAAAAATCCACCTCATCTTTTTTCAGAGGTTCACCGCCCATCTCACACGGCTCGCATTTTTTATCAGTAAGATTCATAGTTTTAGTATAATATTTTTTAGGACAAATGAAAGGTCGACCGGGAACGAATCCTTACCCCCCCCCCCTCTATTTTTTCATAAAAATAGAGGGGGTCCTCCGCACCTTTTATCAGATAAAAGGTGCGGAGGATGGCGGTTCTTTTTCTTTCTTTCTTCTTTTATTTATAATTAAAAATTTTGAAATTATTATAAAAATTAAAATTATAAATTTAAAATTTGCTAGCGAGCTACAAAGAAGCTAACGAATCCTCTCTGTGAGCTGTCAATTGTCTATGTCAAGTGTTTTCTCTTAGTAGAAAGCTGAGAAGCTATAAGCTAATTCATAATACTTGAACAATTAAAGCTCATCTGTTAATTTAAAGAAAGCTGCAAACGTCAACTCAAACGAAAGGATCGGTATGGGCAAGATGCGAGTCAATCGCGACGCAAGAAAACGGCTCCAGCTTGAAAAAAAGCAAGCGGAAAGACTGCGCCGCATGATCCAACCATCAGGCAAGAGCGTATACGCCAAAAAGGTGGAGTTGCGCAGGAAAAACGGCACACCTTGCGCTATTCCTCAGCCAACAGCTCTACCGAAGCCAACATTAGAACGGAGGCCAATATCTCCCCCGCCTCATACAACATGGGGTCGGTATAGTCGGGTGGAAAGCATGTACCGTTCACTTCGTTACTGACAAGCGAAAGCATCTGCTTTCGCTTTTTTTAACCAACATGTCAGTTATGATAGTCTGACTATCATAACTATTGAATATTCTTATTGTAAATCAAAAAGGATCACGCGCACGTATAATCCTTTTTATTTGCCTGTTTGACCATTCTCAAAACAAAAATCCCCACAGGGCTAAGAGCAAAATGACAGAAATTATACAAACCAAGAGATGGTATTTAGAGGAGAGAGATTTAAAAATCGCTCATACTATCTCCTTGCCTGATTCTATCACTACTCCTAGCCCCGTGGGGATTTATCCCGCACCAATATCTCTTGGTGCGCGGGCTATATAAAAAAATTTATAAACTAACTCTATGAATCCGCAATTTGCCCAGTGCTTATTTCCTCTAACAAATAAGTACCGCGACATTTAACATTGCGGACTCAATAAAGTGGACGAGTCTCTGCAAAAACTCATCCGATTTAACCAAGACGATGCAGCGCCTAAAGAACTCCCACTGAGGTGTCCCCCGACAACCGCATCGCGGCAGGTCCGAGATCTTCGAATTCAAACGCCAAGCGTCGAATCCGGCGAAAACGGGCGAATCTGTAATACCGCCCGTTTGTTTCCCAGTCATGCTGTCCTCGCGGACAAATGACCGCCTCCGACCAAAGAGGAAAGACTTTCGCTTCCACTACTTTGGCTATGACCGACATCGGTGCGATGATTATGATGTCGTCGAAGCCTCCGCGCCGATAGGCTTCAATGATCTAAACAGTCAGACAATTAAGCCCTCCACACAACGGAAAACCCCGCTCTTTTACAACAAGCGAGGTTTTAAAGACCTGTGCCGGTCAGAGACCCAAATTTTCCCAGTGCGCAAGGGGGCTTGGTCAGGGATAATTTACTCGCCGTCGCTGTAAATTTCCACGACCCTGGCTCGCCTGTTCCGATGACTTTCGGAACATGACTCCGCCTTTCAAATCCCCACGCAAAGCAAGCAGCTGCTTTGCTACCTGCTTCAAAAATTTCGCAGACTATTTGTGATGTGCGCAGGGGGGGATTTGAACCCCCAATCCGGTGAAGGAACACGCCCCTCAAGCGTGCGCGTATGCCAGTTCCGCCACCTGCGCATTTCATAAAGACTTGCCAATTATGCCAAAAATAATTTAAAAGCAAAAGGAGGGCTTCACCCTCCTTTATTGTTTCTATGATGCAGTCTCTTTGTTCTCTTCTTCTGTCTTATCTTCAGTTTCCTTTGGTAACCTGACTTCTACCTTTCTCAAATTCCTCATTTCTCGCTGTATTTCCTTGGCGGCTTTTCGTCTAATGTGATACAGCTTCGCTTGCCGCACCTTAGCCCTTTTTGTGATTTCAATTCTATCGATCAAAGGGGAATACAAAGGAAAAATTTTCTCAACCCCAACTCCGCTTGCCACTTTCCTCACGGTGAAAGTACCTCCGGCAGTGGTTCCATGCTTTACAGCCAAAACCAGCCCGTCAAACATCTGTAAACGGTACTTATCTTTTTCCTTAATCTTCTGCCACACTTTTATTGTGTCCCCCGCTTTTATATTCCAACCCTTTCTTTCGTCCATGTTTACGGGAGAAATTTGTATATTTCCAGTCGCGTTCATAAGTTCAGATAATCTATCATGTCTGCCTCTTTTCCGCAAATTTTCATTTCAAGATAGGGCTTTAGGTCTTGTCTCCAACTTCTGTTATTCCCGCGCCTGCCCGTCTTCTGTCTTGCATCATCTTACATCTTAAAATGTTCGACAAAATAAGCGTATTTTCAGCCAAAGGGAGGGTTTGGCTCATGGTGAGCTGTTACTTATGCTATCTGACTAACTCGCGGTTCAAATCCCAACTCCCGCGCCGCTTTTTGAAAATCTTCCGATAACGGCGCCTCTACTTTCATTCTTTCACCGCTAAGATCGGAAAACTCCAGACAAAAAGCGTGCAGAGCGAGACGGGTAAAACCGAGCGCGGACGCTTTGTTGGGCGCGTAAAGTTTGTCGCAGACTACCGGATGATTGATCGCCTTGAAATGTACTCTTATCTGGTGAGTCCTGCCGGTTTTAGGCGAAATCTCGGCGTATGTAAAACCTTTGTTTCTTAGGAGCGCCACGTAGCTTGTGACGGCCTCTCTCAATTCGCCCCTTGTGCCTCTTTCCGCCGTCCATTTCCGAAAGTCGTTTTTACTTCTGCCGATCGGCCGATTGATTATCCCATGATCTTCTTTTGTCTCCCCGTGTAGAAAAGCTAAATATTTCTTGCTCACTTCCCGCGCTTGAAACTGTCCTTTCAAATGCAAATAAGCCGTCTGACTTTTTGCCAACAGCATAATTCCCGAAGTTTCCTTATCTATGCGATGAGCCATTCCCGGCTTCAAAATAATTCTCCCATCATCCGTTACAATGTTCTCGCCAACATCCGACATGTATGGGAAGTTACTGACAATCCAATCAGCCAGCGTTAACTCTTTTGATCTGCCGTCAGCGTGAACGGCAATACCGGCTGGTTTGTTTACCGCGATATAATTTTTATTCTCAAAAATGATGGAAGTATCTTGATTCATATTTAATATCTACTGACTCTCACTTAATTCCTTAGCGAAACAGGCCGTTTTTTCGCTAAGGAATTAAGTGAGAGTCAGTAACAGTAAAGTCCGAAAACTCATTGGTAGGAGGAAGTAGATCGACGGAAACGCTATCTACTCGCGCGAATATCGGCCCCTCTTCCAAATATTTCCTGAAAATTTCCAGATCAGACTCGTCGCCTTCGGCGACGGCCTTCACTTGTCCGTTGGGCAAGTTTTGCACAAATCCCGCCAAGTTTAATTTTCTGGCCTTTCTCATTGTGAAATACCTGAAGGAAACACCCTGTACTCGGCCGGAGATAATATACACCGCCTTTTTTTTCATCTTTATCTTTTCTTAAGAGTCTGGTCAAGCTGGCGCTTCAGATTTTCCAGATCAGTTTTCATCCTTCTGTCCTCGTTCTCATCATTAGATATTTTTCTATCCATAACCATGAGATCGCCCATTTTTCTTTGACGTTGTTTTTCCAACTCCATTATTTTGGCCTTCAATTGACTCAGCTCACTCCCAATCGTCTTCACTTCTTCGGCCAAGGCCTCCCTCTTCTGCTTTTCTTCTTTCAGACTTGTCTCTTTTGCGGCCAAACTAACGGCCAGTTTTTTTACATCTTGTTGCGTTACATTTAACATTTCTTTTTTGTTATATTTATAATGTTGTAATTATATAACGCAACCCAAATTTTATTAAACATCGATGGATTTTGTTTTCAATTTACCTGATTATCAATTCTTTTACCTTTTCAATCCAACCTTTGATGGTTAAAAATAGTTTTGTATCACAGATGCATACATCGAACGTTCCGAAGGGCAAAGTATTTCTTTTCTGCAAGCTGGCGGAACTTGGTTTTATGTATGTCTTAAAGAATTGACCGCGGGGTATTCCCGTTATTTTAGACCAATACATTTCTGTTTTATTAATATCAACATGCGCAAATGTGTGTATATGCCCCCGGAATTTATGTTCCGGAACATCGCAAATTTCTCTAAAGAATCTCATCATGATTTTTATAATCAAAGGATCACTATTGGACAATCTAGCCATCCCTCTGGGAGTTTTTGCGCCTTCTCCTAAATATAAAATGACCCCAATTAATTTTAATTGTTCCAAAGAAATATCATAGAAATCTTTTTTTGCTTCATCAATTATTTTTTGCCTTCTTGCATTTTCATTAAAAAGACGATTAATTCTTCTTTTTTCTACGGATTCCGTACTTCTTCCTCTCTCAGAGAGCATCTTCTTTTGTTGTTTTGTTAAAACAATATCTCGCACCCACAAGCTTACGCTTGCTTTAGAAAATTTCATTTCTTTCACAATTTGATTTATGGAGTGCCCCTTTTTGCGCAAAACTCTAGCTTTTTCTTTCTCAAGAAGCTTCATAAGTAGAGTATATTATATGTAGTATATATAACACCAGTCTAATTATCCACAGGTTGAAATTTAATGTTTTTTCTGTATAATTGGGACGTTTCATCGCGGGATTAGCTCAGTTGGTACGAGCAGCGCTTTTACACAGCGAAGGTCGCAGGTTCGACCCCTGCATCCCGCACCAATAATGAGCGAGGAAGAATGTCAACACTTAGTGTTGACATTCTTCAAAACACAAAAACCCGCCCTGGGCGGGATTTTGTGTCCTTTCTCTCGTGTTTTATCACATCATGCTCTCCGCAACATTCGGATCAAACCGATGAGCACTATCGCTCCGAGAAGGGCTACAATGAAACTGTAGATATTGAAGCCGGTTATACCCGTGCCTCCAAAATAACTCATCAGCCAGCCACCAATGAGCGCCCCGACCACACCCACAACAACATTGAGAAATATGCCCTGCTCCTCGTCAGTCTTCATGACCAAAGACGCTATCCAACCGACAAGTCCTCCGAATATAATCCAAAGTACGATTCCCATATAATTTTAAAAAATTATTGCTGATAATTAATGATGGATCATCATCTGTATACAGAGTACATATTGTGAATTAAATTAGCATTAAGAACTCATTCATAAATTGTAGATACCGCTTAACGAAAAGAGTCATGAAAAAAGCACCAAGCACCAAATAACAAATTACAAAATATTACGAATGGGGAACACCCTGCGATTGCGCAGGGTTTAACGCCCTGCGGTACCGCTCTTAAAATTTACAATGAAAATACCCGCCCCAATGAGGGGCGGGTATTTAGACTTTAAGATTTGAAAACTCTGACGACTACATAGCGGGAGGAGGTGTGGCTGCTGTTTCGCAATGTTTACATGATCTTTTGTGCGAAAAGATCTCGTATATAGCGGCCAAACCAACCAATATGTATACTACCCTGGAAATGGCAGTATCCATACCGCCCAGCAAATTGCCTATATCCCACTGGAAAATTCCTACCAAAAGCCAATTTAGGCCTCCGACAATAAGCAGGATGAAGGCAATGATGTGGAGTGATTTCATATTTTTTAATTTATCTTAATAATAGGACCATTCCTTTATCTAATAATACAGCAAGCTCATCAATGTTCAATTACTTATCCCCAATATAATTAATAAGGACCAGCTCTGACAAAGAAGGGTCAATTTGAGATAAACACAAAATAAGGTATATTAATGATGAAAATAGGCCAAACCGATTACTTATAATAACTCGTATGCTTTTTATGAAAGGCTATGTATATATAATAACGGATCGCTGTGGTAAATATTACATTGGCAGTACCGCAAACATAGAAAAAAGGTTTGCAGCACATCAAAATAAGCATACGCGAACAACCGCCAGAATGAAAAATATAAAAATTGTATTAACCCAAGAATATACAATCATAGAGATGGCGCGGAATGTGGAAAGGAAAATTAAAAAACTTAAAAGGAGAGCTTATCTTGAGAAAATTATAAAAGACGGATATATTAGAACGAAGATTTAATTGAGCCACCCTAGTATTACCGCATCCACGGTAATAATATAATGAAAATAAACGCCCTTGTAGTTCAATGGATAGAACTGCGGACTTCTAAGCCGTCAATCGAGGTTCGATTCCTCGCAGGGGCACCAGAATAGAACTCAAAGGTTTTGAAGAAGCCAAAAGGTGGGACGCGCGAAGCGCGTCCCACTGGTTTCCCCCCATTTTTCCAAACGAATTCAGAATTTTTGGCGCGCTTGCGCGCACTAATTTGTTTTGGAGGAGGAGGTTCGAGCCAAAGATTTCTTTGGCAACAACCTTTTTAGCAAAAAAGTTGTTATCCCGTGCGATTCCGTTTATGTTTTGTGCCTCTTTTATCCACTTCTGCATCGGTTCGAGCCAATCATTTTGCTTGTGTGAAAAAGTAGAGATTTCTTCTTCGAGCGACTTCTTTTGCAAAATCAATTTTCCTTTTTCAACACGATATACTTCTTTTTCAATATCTTGGTCGAGATAGCCCGAAAGAAGTCGCTCTAACCTTTTCGACAAAGAAGAAATCTTTTCCTCTTTCTCTTTCACACAAGCAGTCAAAGACGGGGCGGAGTTTTTATGCTCTTGCAAAGCAAGACGATTTAATTCCTCCGCCCAGTCTTTGGGCAAAGAAACTTTTTGAATTAGAGATGATAACTGGCGATCCAGTTCCTCTTGACGAATACAAGGTTCGGGACATTTCAAATTTTTATTTTTCTTCGTGCAGTGATAGTAAGTATAATTGTGGACATTTCCATTTTTCTGCTTCTTAACCTTGTATTCGCCAGTTATCATCATTCCACATGAAGCACAGGAAATGAGACCGCAATATGGTTGAGGTTCGTTTTGCGGTTTACGCTCGGGCTGACCACGTTTCTTTAACATTTCCTGTGCTTCATCAAAAAGTTTCTTTGAAATGATTGGCTCGTGTTTACCTTCGTGTAGTTCTTTTGCGTAGTTAAAAAGTCCGACATAGAACGGATTAGCAAGAATGTAAGCCGTTCTTGTTTTTGAGATTCTCTTTCCGGAACGCGTGGATATTCCGTTCTTCGCCAAAAAGTTTGCGATGTCTTCCAGTCGTTGATTACCTTTCGTGTATCGTTCAAAAGCCAAGCGAATGACGCGAGATTTTTTCTTTTCCACCACAATTGTTTTTGTTCGCGAATCGTTAATATATCCGATGGGCGCTTGGCTTGGAAATATTCCCATGCGTACTTTTTGGCGAAGTCCTCGTTTCGTATTTTCGGAAAGAGAATCTACATAGTATTTGCTTTGCCCGAAAGCCATGTTGAGCATAAATTTACCTTGCGATGTACTATCGCACCAAAAAGTCGGGAACTTCAAACTCGCAAGTTTCCCTGTGTCGAGGAGATAAATCACCCGACCGCCGTCCACCGAATTGCGGGCCAAACGATCCGGATGCCATGCGAGAATATTTCCGCCGAATTTTTCAATATCGTTAAGTAATTTATTGAAAATGGGACGACCTGGAACTTTAGCAGATTGTTTTTCCACCAATTCGGCGGAGATTTCGATATTCTCTCGCTTGGCATACTCCCGCAATTCGGTGAGTTGGGCGTCAATGGATAACACCTGCTTATCCTCGACATCAGTGGACTTGCGAGCATACAAAAAGAATTTTTGTGACATATATAAATTATAGCACTTTCCGTTAGATTACAAAAATTCCTTTTTGCATTTCGGGCAAAACATTTTAATTTGTATCGCACGGGATTTCGAACCTCCTCCTCCAAAACAAATCAGTGCGCGCAAGCGCGCCAAAAATCCTGAATTCGTTTGGAAAAATGGGGGGAAATCAGTGGGACGCGCTTCGCGCGTCCCACCTTTTGGCTTCTTCAAAACCTTTGAGTTCTATTCTGGTGTGTCTATTGTACCAAGTTAGAACCTATTTCCAAAACAA
>Ga0155227_134_pt1 | contig 50987 bp, 49 predicted proteins | sample RifCSPhighO2_02_FD_106195 | JGI IMG/M metagenome (GOLD analysis project Ga0155227, IMG submission 106195) | Candidatus Taylorbacteria bacterium RIFCSPHIGHO2_02_FULL_43_55 | reverse complement strand
CCGGTCGCGTTTTATGATTGTTTTCATGCGTACAGTATATCATGCACTAACTTAATGTGGAAAGGTCAGTAGGATCTTCGCAATCGGCTTATTAGTATCTCGATATTGACTCAAACGTATCTTTAATTAATATTCACATATTGACATAAATTTTGTGCCAAACATCCACAGAACGTTTATCCAAAGCGGAGTTTAAGCTATAATACGACCAATGCAAATAGTTAACAAAAAAGAGGCCATTATCTTGTTTTTTGGCGATGTTATTATATTCTTTTTCTCTCTCTGGCTCGCTTTGCTTATCAGATACCAAGGGCTGGATACCGAGACTTACTTCAGCCACCTTCAGCCGTTTTCGTATATTTTTTTAGTCTGGGTCATTGTTTTTTTCATAGCCGGACTTTACGATATCCACACCACGATTCTGAAGGGCAAGCTTCCGTCAATAGTTTTTAATGCTCAGCTTGCGAACAGTGTCATCGCCGTTTTGTTTTTTTATTTTATTCCTTACTTCGGCATAACCCCCAAGACCAACCTGTTCATAACGCTATCAGTTTCATTCGTGCTGGTTCTTTTTTGGAGGCGCTACGGATATAAACTTGCCAGTTACAGAAAAAAACAAAATGCGATTCTTCTCGCGTCAGGGGATGAGTCAGTACAGCTTGAAAAAGAAATCAATTCCAATCCTCGCTACGGCATCAACATAGTGTCGCGTATTGACCTGGATCAAGTTAAAAACACCACGTTTGAAGAGGATTTTCTCGGAAAAATATCATCTCATAATGTTTCTTTCATAATCATAGACTTCAGGGACGATCGCCTCACGCCTTTGTTTAAGAGCTTATACAGTTTGCTTTTTTTGAGGATGCAGTTTATAGATATGCACGATTTGTATGAAAATATATTCAATCGCATCCCTTTGTCTTTAGTGAGGGAAGACTGGATATTGGAAAACATCACCAATTGCCCCAAGCCAATTTATGATTTTTTCAAAAGAGCGATAGATATCATCTCCGCTCTCATCCTCGCTGGCGCTTCGACCGCGCTGTACCCTTTCGTATTTCTAGCCATATGGTGGGACGATCACTTCCCCATATTCATAAGGCAGTATAGGGTGGGGAAATTCAATCACGAGATTAAGCTCACGAAATTCCGAACCATGGCCAAGAGCGAGCAAGGGCAATGGGGAGGAAATAATGACAATCGCGTCACAAGAATCGGCAAATATCTCCGGACGAGCCGCATAGACGAATTGCCTCAGCTTTGGAATGTTCTCCGCGGAGACATTTCTCTCATAGGTCCTCGTCCTGAATTTTCTGAACCGGTCAAATGCTACAGCAGGGATATTCCGTATTACAATATAAGACACATCATTAAGCCGGGACTTTCCGGATGGGCGCAGATCAACCATGAGAAGCATCCTCACCACGTGTTGGACAAAGAAGAAACGCGCAACAAGCTTTCGTATGATCTGTATTACATCAAGAATCGTTCGTTAATGCTTGATGTGAAGATCGCTTTGAGAACCATAAAAATTTTATTATCCTTTGCAGGTAAGTAAAATGGACAATAAAAAAATAAAGGGGGAGTACTCCGCACCTTTTTATCAGATAAAAAGGTGCGGAGGGTGGGGGTTCTCTTTACCCCGGCAAGCTAACAGCTAATAGCTGATAGCTAAAAGCTACAATAATAAATATGAAAAAAAACATCAGAGACAAAGTGGTGGTGGTCGGCGGAGCGGGGTTTATAGGTTCTCATTTGGTGGACGAGCTGGTGCGCGATGGTTTAAACGTGCACGTAGTAGACAATCTTTCGCAAGGCAAAAAATCCAACGTACATCCGAGGGCCAAGCTTCATGTCATGGATATCATTGATTTGCCGTCAATTGCTCCAGTTTTCAAAAATGCTAAATACGTCTTTCACTTGGCCGCGTTGCCGAGAGTTCAATATTCCATAGAGCATCCCTCGGAGACCAACGCGGCAAACGTCGATGGCACGCTGAATATCTTAATCGCTTCGCGAAAAAATAAAGTAAAAAAAGTTGTTTTTTCCGCATCAAGCTCCGCTTACGGTGATCAGAAACAACTGCCGTTACGCGAAGACATGTTACCAAATCCAAAAAGCCCGTACGGTTTGCAGAAGCTTATGGGTGAGCAGTATATGAAATTGTGGTCGCTGGTTTACGGCTTGCCTACCGTCTCCCTTCGGTATTTCAATGTCTATGGTGAGCGGCAGAGTTCGGAAGGCGCTTACGCCCTGGTTATCGCGAAGTTTTTGGCCCAGAAGAAGCAAGGCGTACCTCTTACAATTACGGGCACGGGAAAACAGACTCGCGACTTTACCCACGTGCGTGACGTTGTCCGGGCTAATATTCTTGCCGCGAAAAGCCGAAAGACAGGCAGAGGGGAAGTGATAAATATTGGCGGAGGAGATAATCAATCCGTAAGAAAAGTGGCGTCTCTCATTGGCGGAAAGGTGAAGCACGTTCCTCCTCGCTTGGAGCCGCGTGACACGCTTGCCGATGTAAGTAAGGCGAAAAAACTTCTCGGATGGAAGCCGACCGTAAAATTTGAAGATGGAATCAAAGAACTCTTGGACCTCCAATAGCAAAATTTCCCGATGGGGTACTCATTAGAAATTACCTGTCCCGAGCTTTGTTGAGGGAGATATTGGAAATTATGGTTCAATTGCTTCACCATCCTGAGGAACTTGAAGGAAAAATTTGTTCCCCTCCCCCTCCTCTACCCCTTTTTAAAGTGGGAGTCCTAGTTCTTACTGTGTGCCGCCGAAGCTCGCTTCGAGCGTAGGGGTACGAGGGAGGGGTTTTCTCCCTTTTACCCATTCTTATTAATTTGCATATTTAACATTGAGTATTCCAATGTCCAGCAAAAAACGCTATAATCCTCATTAATCGTATCCATCCCCGACGCTTTGGTCGGGGCTCCGACCGAAGCGTCGGAGTAGTATATTCGTATTAATTCGTATATTGGCATCGTTATTATGAAAATCCGCATTACAGCTTTCGCACTTCTTCTTATTGGCGCCGCCATTGGTTTTTTCGTATACAATTCCGAAGCGAGCCGGGATTCCAAATTTAATTTTAAGCTCGGGTTGGACTTGTCTGGAGGCAGTCATTTGATATACAAAGCCGATGTTTCCGAAATCAGATCGGATGATGTCAACGAATCAATGGAGGCGTTGAGAAATGTTATAGAAGCCAGAGTCAATCTTTTTGGCGTGTCTGAGCCATTGGTGCAGGTTGAGGAGGGCTTTTTTGGCGGAGAGAATCAGCACAAGCTTATTGTTGAATTGCCGGGCGTTACGGATATAGAGAAGGCGATTATGCTCATAGGCGCCACTCCTCTTTTGGAATTCAAACGGCTGGATAAAGACGTGGATTTTGAAAATATTGCGGAAGCTACAAGTACGGATATTTTTTTGAGTACGGGTTTGACGGGACGGTTGTTGGAGAGGGCTCAGTTGGAATTCAATCCGCAGACAGGGGAGCCGTCAGTAGTTTTGATATTCAATGACGAAGGCGCCGATCTTTTCGCGAGAATCACGGGAGAAAATATAGGAAATATACTAGCGATTTTTCTGGATGGAAATATTATCTCTTCTCCCATAGTTAGAGACGAGATAACTGGCGGTCGAGCAGAAATCAGCGGGGGATTCACGGCCGAAGAGGCGAAACTTTTGGTGCGTGATTTGAACTACGGCGCTCTGCCCGTTCCCATAGAGCTTCTTTCCACTCAGACCATAGGCGCCACTTTGGGAGAAAAAGCGATTGAAGCGGGTGTATTAGCCGGCATTATTTCGTTCGTACTGATCTCGCTCTTTTTGATAATTTGGTACCGCCTGCCGGGCGCAATCTCAGTTGTGGCGTTAGCCGTTTACGTCGCGATAGTTCTTGCCATATTCAAGCTTATCCCCGTTACGCTTACCGCCGCCGGTATCGCTGGATTTATCCTATCCGTAGGCATGGCTGTTGATGCCAATATTTTAATCTTTGAGCGGATGAAGGAGGAACTTCGCGCCGGCAAGAACCTTCACCAGTCGGTCAAAGACGGATTTATACGCGCCTGGTCTTCAATACGCGACAGCAATATATCCAGCATCATAACTGCCGTGATATTGTTTTACTTCGCTTCCACGCCGATAGTGAAAGGGTTTGCTCTCGTTTTCCTCATTGGAGTCCTTGTCAGTATGTTTAGCGCCATCACTTTTTCCCGTACACTGCTCTTGGCTATTTTGCCCAAAGACGAGAACGCCCAGGGCGGCTTCCTGTTCAGATCCGGATTTAATAGAACCAGAAGTTGATCGATGATTGATTTTTTTCGAATTTTTGATTTGTAATTTTTTGGAATTTGTTATTTGATGCTTATCTTATTCGTATCCATCCCCGACGCTTTGGTCGGGGCTCCGATCGAAGCGTCGGAGTAGTATATTCGTATTAATTCGTATATTTGTATCATGGACTTTATCAAACACAGAAAAATATTTTATTGGATCACCGGTATTATATCGGCGGCATGTGTCGCGGCGTTACTTATCTGGGGCTTAAATTTCGGGATAGATTTTACGGGCGGATCGGTCATAGAAATTTCTTACGGCAAAGAGACCGTGGAAAGAACTGAAATAGTTTCGGCGCTTGAGCAAATTGATCACCGAGGCGCTTCCGTGAGGGAAACCAAAACATCGGACGGCGGGCAGGGGGTCACGTACATTATAAGGACTAGAGAACTGGCGGGGCAGGATAGACAGATCTTTGTTTCCGCTCTGGAGCGGCTCGGGAGAGGGGATATGGAAATAATTAGATTTAATGCCATTGGCCCCATTCTTGGTAATGAATCCGCTCGCAAAGCCGCGTACTCAATAGTTTTTGTCATTATCGCAATTATTATTTTTATAACTTTCGCTTTCAGAAAAGTTTCCAAGCCGATATCATCATGGAAATACGGAGTGATAGCCATCGTCGCTCTCATTCACGACATGCTTATACCCACCGGAGTATTCGCCGCTCTCGGTCAATTCACAGGCGCGGAAGTTGACACTTTATTCGTTACGGCTCTCCTTGTAATTCTCGGATTTTCAGTCCACGATACCATTGTCGTATTTGACAGGGTAAGGGAAAACTTGGCAAAAAATGAAGAAAACAACATCAAGAGAGATTTCTCAGAAGTTGTTAACGATGGCATAAAGCAGACCATGATGAGATCCATCAATACTTCAGTGACGACACTCCTTGCTTTGGCGGCCTTATATTTTTTCGGTCCCGAAGCCACGAAGCACTTTACTCTCGTCCTCATGATCGGCATAGCCGCCGGAACCTACTCATCCATCTTTCTCGCTTCCCCCTTGCTTGTCACAGCCGAAAAATTGCAAAATAAAATCAATAAATCTAAAGTTAACTGACAAAAATCCATCAAGGTTTAACCTTGATGGATTTGTTGAATGACCGATTACCCGTATTCTTATTCTTGCGTAATTTAATATCAGTGCTAATATATTACCCATGAGTTTAGGACGGGCCACAATTATCATAGCTATAATTATTAAGATCTCCGGAAGTGGAGGTCTGGCTCGTGTTTACGCAAACTAAAAGAATCTCGTAGTCACAAGCCAGCTCTTCACCCCGAAGAGCTGCTTTCGTTTAAAGCACTGTTTAACGCGAAAGGAAATAGGGGAGGAATTTGTTCTTTTTTGCTATGACTATATTAAATTGTTGGACCGAGCCCAAGGCGGACGATATTGGCCGTTGTTTGAGTGCGTTATTCTATTCTGAAAGAGGAAAGAAGATTGATCTTGATATACGCACCGAATCAGATCACTTTCCCTGCGTGAGGTATATCCGGCTTATTAGTTTTGGCAGTGTGGGCGATGAAGTTTCTTTGATGGCTTTTGAGGGGCAAACAACCCCAAAGGGAAACAACCGTGTCATCTTCTGGTGGACGAGAGAGAACGAGAAGTTTGATCCCGATTCCTTGGAGGAAGATCTTCCGACCAGAAAAATCATCCAAATAAAATGGTTTTCCGATTGACTCGCTCCACAAGCCAGCCGCCGCGCCCCGGCGGCTTTTTTATTCTCCTTTTCCCCTCTTTAGAGGGGAAGTGCCGAGGTCTCCGAGGCGATGGGGTGTCTTCTCTTTTCTTCCCTTTTTTCCCCTTTTTGAATTTACAATTTTTTCGAATTTGTTATTTGGTGCTTCGTGCTTATCTTATTAGTATTCATCCCCGACGCTTCGGTCGGGGCTCCGACCGAAGCGTCGGAGTCGTATATTGGTATTTTCTAACAACTATTGACTAACAACTATCAACTTCTTTTACTCAAAATGTATTTCCTCATCTTTTCTTTTTTCCAAATGTTCTTTAAGCAGGGGATACTTCTCAAGGTTTTCGTCGTGAGCCACGATATTTACCGCTTCCACTCGCGCCGCCTCCACCATTTTTATATTTTTTAGCGCTTCCATGCCGACATCCGTAACTCCCCATTGTCTGGTTCCGCCAAGCTCGCCCGATCCTCTAAATTTCAAATCATACTCCGCGAGTTCAAAACCGTTTTTTGCGTCTTTCAACGCTTTGAGCCGAGCCATTGTCTTTTCTGTCGTGCTCTCGGTAAATACGTAGCAATACGCTTGATGGTTGCTTCGGATGACTCGTCCGCGGAGCTGATGCAGTTGTGCCAGCCCAAATCTCTCGGCGCCCTCAATGATGATAACCGTTGCGTTGGGCACGTTTACTCCCACTTCCACTACCGACGTCGCCACGAGGATGTTGAATGATCCGGCGTTGAATGCGTTCATAACTTTTTCTTTTTCATCGGGCGTCATCTTTCCATGAAGAACCGCGATATTATATTCAGGAAAGACCTTTTCTTTCAGCCGCCTGGCTTCCGCTTTTGCCGATTTTGCTTGTACGGCAAGCTCCATGTCGGGGTCTGGCTCATCTATTCTCGGACATATCACGTACGCTTGCCGTCCCGCCTGGATTTGCGCCCGAATTTTTCCATAAGTCTCTTCTCGTTTGTGCGGAGGTATTATTTCCGTGATTATCGGTCTTCTGCCCGCGGGCATCTCATCCAGAAGCGTAAGGTCCAAGTCTCCGAACACGGTCAGCGCGAGCGTTCTCGGTATGGGCGTCGCTGTCATTGACAAGAGGTGAGGGGACGTATTTCCTTTCCGCGGCAACTTTTGTCTTTGTGACACCCCGAATCTATGCTGTTCGTCTATAATTACATATGCCAGATGTTTGAATTTGACGTTCTTTTGAATAAGCGCGTGCGTGCCCACGACAATCGCTATCTCGCCGTTTGCGGCCCATTTGAGAAGCTGCGGTTTTGAGATCTGCGTCCACCCCGAAGGGTTAATTTTTGAAGGGAATTTCAGGCATTTTTTACCCGTAATGAGAGCAATGTTTATGGGCATATGTCTGAAAAATTGTATGAAAGACAGAAAATGCTGTTTTGCCAGAATTTCCGTCGGACACATATACGCGGTCTGCAAGCGGCCGGCTGCTTGCCCGCTCGGTTTTGTATTCGTGACCGAGTAAGCCGTAATGGCGGCGACGAAGGTTTTACCGCTTCCCACGTCGCCTTCAAGCAGGCGCATCATCGGATGATCACGTTTAAAATCTTCAAAAATATGCTCCACCGCGCGGTTTTGCGCGCTTGTCGGCCGGAAGGCGAATCTCTCTTTAAATTTTTCCACATCATCTTTCGCGGCGTCCACTCTAAATGAAGATTTTTTTCTGTACTCGGCCCTTTTTTTCAGCCGTTCCAGTTGGATTAAAAAAACTTCTTCAAAAGCGAATCTCTTTCTGGCAGAAAGTGCGTCTGACTTGTTTTTTGGCGAGTGTATCCATACGAAGCATGTCTTCAGGGCGGGCAGATGATATTTATCCAGTATTTCTCTGGGCAGAGGGTCGGTGATTTGCTCAAGCGCGCCGCTTTTCAATATCTTCAATATTGCATGGAATATCCAGTTGGATGTTATTCCTCTTGATTCGGAATATACCGGATAAAGACGGAACGATTCGCCTTCCGGTCCGAAGAGGGAGTCGCCCACGCCGGTCGGCAGTTTTTCCACTTTTTCTATTTTAGGATTGGAAAAATACATCTCTCCCGACTTTCTTCTTTTTGAAACTCTGCCTTCCACGCGAACGATTGAGTTCTCGGCTATCATCTTGGCGATGTATGGCTGGTTGAACCATATCACTTTTATTTTTCCGCTATCATCTTGAACTACGGCCTCCGCCATCGGTATTTTTTTTACAAATGCCTTGGATGTTTTGAGATGGCTGATTTTGCCGAATACCGTGGCGTCTTTCCCAGATTCAAGGGAGGAGATGTTTGTGATCTCCGAAGTGTCTCCGTATCGGGAAGGGAAGTGTCGGATCAGGTCTTCCAAGGTAAATAAGCCGAGTTTTTTCAGGGCTTTTCTTTGCGATTCTCCCACTCTTATCTCGTCTTCAATTTTATTTCCTAAAATCATTTTTTTTCGCCACTTGTAAATTTAATAGCGGCACCGCAGACCGTTCCCTCTCTTCCCCTCTTTAGAGGGGAAGTGCCGACCGTGTCCCGCCGAAGCTCTTCTTAGGGCGAAGGGGGAGGTTTCCGAGGCGATGGGGTATTCCCCATTCGTGTGCACTTTTCGTCATGTGGTATCTACTATAAGTCATCGTATCTCCATTATATTCTTTATCTATTCTTTTATAAACCCATAAATCAGCCGTTTTTTCTTTTCATTAGAAATTAGATATTAGAAATTATGGTTCAATTGCTTCACCATCCTGAGGAACTCGAAGGAGAAATTTCTTCCCTCTCCTCCTCCTTTCATAAAGGAGGTGGTCATAGACCGGAGGATTTCTCTCTCTTCCCTGTCAATTGTTCATGTCAGTCGAGGGTTCCTCATTTGTAGCATTCGTCTTCATCCCCGACGCTTCGGTCGGGGCTCCGACCGAAGCGTCGGAGTCGTTGATTTGTGTTATTTACTAGCAAGCCAATAGCTAACAGCAAAAAGCTACCCGAAGCTATTGACGAGGCCACATCATCCATGTTAAAATAAACGCAGAAAAACTTTTAAACAACGAGCATTTTTATCTTCAAATTCTGGTTGAATTTGGAGGAGTTTTTGGCAGAGAGGGTGATATTATGTATATTATTGTCGGATTCTCTTCATTGTTTCTAATCATAGCTGGCGTGCTCGGGATGATTTTCTGTACCAGGGGAAAGATGCCATTTTTTATAGCTATTATGTTTGGACTGGTAGGAGTACTCGTGTTAGCTCCGTCCCTCGTACCAGAATCGTCAAAGCTGATTACAATGCGCCCCGCCGGCTCTCCCACCACGTTGGCTTCTTTGGACACGGAAACTGTATTCAAAGTCATCGGCACTGGAGAAATAGAGAAGGATGGCGGCGGAGGGTTGGCGGTTCTGATTGATGCCGTCAAACACATCCCGTCTGGCCCCGTTCTTGTGCTGATTGGCACAAACGAGGTCAGTAGGGGTATGTACGTAACGGTTGAAGGGGACGCGCTTGTGCCGTTTCCTCCGCCTCCTCCACCGGACACGGTTGCGTTGACTGCAACAAATGCATTGGAATAATGCATTGCCGAAAGTCCATTTTTTAGCAAAGGCCCGTTCATCAAAGAACGCGGCCTTTTTTCATTAGACAGATAACCGAGCGGAAACATTTAGGTGTTGACAAATACGATATTAATGTAATAATGCACAGGGAATTTGAACAAAAAAAGGAATAAAATGTTAGAAAAAAGAGAAATTTGCGTAATTGAAACGGGAAACCGTGAGGTTGCCGCGGTGTTTGTGCATAGGCCAGGCGAGTATCGCGTTATCTCTTGGGAAAGGTCCGAAAGAATTGGAATCATAAAAGAAAAAATTTTGGAGTTGGAAAAATGGACTATGAGTTTTGGAACAGGTGTTCTGGCGACATGGTCTGGGTGTGACTTCGCAAAGTTTTTTCTGGAGTTCGGGATTTTTTCAGGAAATGGTTTTGTTTTAGATATTCGCACTTTTTGGCTGACTCTCTCACTCAATCCGGAGACTATTGTCCCGGCGTCTGTTCTTGAGTTTGGAGCATCTCCGCTTCAACGTGCCAAAAAGCTGGCGGAGATCATGGAGCATCTGATAGAGCTGCGACGCAAACTGTCTGAACACGCCCATCGTTCCAAGCTTAAGCTTTGATCTTTAGTCAGTCGTCAATCGGCAAATTCTCATTTGCCGATTTTTTTTTCTTCCTCTTCCCCTCTTTAGAGGGGAAGTGCCGAGGTCTCCGAGGCGATGGGGTGTCTTCTCTCTTCTTCCCTTTTTTCCCCTTTTTGAATTTACAATTTTTTCGAATTTGTTATTTGGTGCTTCGTGCTTATCTAAAAATGGTGTGTCTCCTCTTCTCTTCCGTTAGAAATTTCTCCCAAGTGCCCCACCGCTAGTCCCGCGGTTACAAACAGCAGAGAAATATCCCTGAACAAAATGTCTATCTGATTCAAGTTGAAAAGCACAACGGCCAGGAGCAATATTGTCGCCGTGGCATAAGGCACGAATAGCTTCTTGCCGGTCAGTATCCATACAGCGATCGCGACATGGACAAAAGTATAGATGCTCACCAAGATGAGTTCCGGAATTGACGCTTTTATAAAAAGGGGGAAATATCCCGTCCATGACTGAGGGTCAAAGTGTATTCTCACGGCCGGATACAGAAAAGCGAAAGCGATAGCGGTCCTTATTAAAAAGTATGAAATTTTTTCCCTGTTACCCATGTCATTTCATTGATTGCAAACTCTTTGTCTTAGTAATATCTTTTTTTTCTTTTTTTCTTCCTTTTTTGAATTTACAATTTTTTCAACTTTGTTATTTGGTGCTTCGTGTTTATCTAATGATGGGGTGTCGTTTCTTATTCGTATTCATTCGTATCATTAGTACCATTCGTATATTGGTATCTGTTATTTCACAATCACCGTCCCTTCGTGGTTTGCCTGCAGGTGATTATGATATTGCCACTCACCCGTTTTGTCAAAAGTAAAGTCAAAGACACTTTTGCCCCGCGCATCGGTTTTGTATTGGTCAAATTCCGGATAAATATTGTGCGTCGGATGATCGTTGGAAGCCACGGACATCGGCGTTGCTGACTCGTTTATAAATCTCACGGTCTGGCCTTTGTTTACAGTGATGCTTTTCGGATTAAATCCTTCCTTCGTGTAAATTACGAATATCTCTTCAATCATGTCGTCATCCAATGTGGCTGAGGAATTTGCTTCCTCCTCCTCTTCTTCCTCATTATTTCCGCCATTAGTTTGAACCGGACTTTCCGTATTTTCGTTCATATCACGATCGTTGTTAAGAGTGGCGTTTTCGTCCGAAGAGTTGCCGGGCGCTAAGACCACATTCCCGTTATTTTTAGGAATGAAAGCTATCACTGCCAGCGCCAAAATTATTATTACCAATACTCCGATTACAGTGTTTTTTTTGTTCATAAAATTTATATATATAGCTAGTCAATTTACGGCATTATGATCGCCGTAAACATGTATTAATGCTTTCCTATTATATACAGGATCAACACAATCGGCTATATTTCCCTCCTTTTCTTCCTTTCCCACGGATTTCCTTTTCCCCTCTTCCATTAGAATTTACCTGTCCCGAGCTTTGTCGAGGGAGATATTAGAAATTATGGTTCAATTACTTCACCATCCTGAGGAACTCGAAGGAGAAATTTCTTATTACCTCACTGCCATGTCTTGAACCAAAATCTGGACATTAGTTTTTCCGTTTCCATAGGCAAGCCGTAAGAGAGCGGCGCAAAATATATGAAAGAAAGGGCGCATATAGCAATAATAGAAGCCGCGGCGACCCTCCTGTTTCTTTTTTTGGCAATTTCGTCAATCAAGAAAGCCAGGATAATGATTGAGAAGATTAAGGCGGCAAAATAATGGTATATGAACATTACTCTGCCGATAAAAATGAACGGGATAAGATTTATGAAATACCCCGCGAGAAGAATCATAGAGAGCTCTTTTTTCCTGCGAGAAGCTTTGCCGTCAAACATGAGCAGGGCGAAATATCCGAGGAGTATAATGACTGACGCGCTTCCAATCCAGTAGATAAGTGGATTGCCGAGGAGGTATATTCTTGCCAACCTTCCGGCGTTGTCCGTGTTTTCCAGTGAAGGGGAGCCGTCCCAGAAATACACTGGCCTTTTCATGTATACCCAGCTATACCACGGGCTTCCGTAAGCGTGGAGGTCATCCAGTCGTTGGTTGGCTCTATACATCTCCGCGTTAAGTTCAATAAATTTATCAAATATACCCGACGGCCGGACATCCTCATCGTCTTCATATTTATTTCCCGCCAGCGTTTTCTGGAATTCTTTGCTCATGAAATCTTTTCCCGGTCCGGTTTTATCAAGGAGAGCGAAATGGACGGCAAAAACAGCGAAATAAATAGCGAAAGGCAAGATGACGAAAAGCCCGATCTTCATCGCGAATTCCCTGATTTGAGGTTTGCGCCAAGGGATATCTTTCGCGCTGAATGAACGCTTCCACAATGAAGCTCCGAGCGGCAGCGCGTGTTTTTTAAACAGATCATATATTTCAACTCCGGCCATAATGGCGAGGAATGAGAGGCCTGTCCATTTGATGCTTACCGCGAACGCGCCGAGGGCTATCGCCGCTGTAAGCCGCGCCCAAGAGGTCGTGTGTTCTTTGCGGTTTCTGTAGGAAAAATAGAACGCGAGACCGGAGAATCCGAGGAGCAGGAGAATGCTGTCCAAGAGAATAAAGCGGGACTGGACCAATAGAGAATTCTCCAAGATCACGAGAAGGCCGGCGGTGAAAGCGGCTATTCTGGACAGTTTTAGCGTCCTGGATAGCATATAGATAATGATCGGAAGCAGTGTTCCGGCTATTGCTGGCAGGAGGCGTAGCCACGCGAAATTCGTACCTGCGAGACTTTCTCCTATGGAGCCGAAACCCACGACAGGATCAAATTCTCCGAAATATCCGACCGCGCTTATCAGTAGTTTCGCCAACGGCGGATGGATGTCAAAAAAATATTCTCCGGTAAGATAGCCGGAGATAAATTTGCCGAAATGCACTTCGTCAAATACTGTTTCGGCGGGGTAGCCAAAAAAAGCGAAATGCGTGGCGATGCTAATCACAAGCAAGACCGCGACCCCCGCGTATGTCGCTATTTTTTTCATACAACCATTCTACGTGAAATGCCCCAAATTTCCAAAATTATTCCCGCGCCTTTTTTGTTAGAAATTACCTGTCCCGAGCGTTGTCGAGGGAGATATTAGAAATTATGGTTCAATTACTTCACCATCCTGAGGAACTCGAAGGAGAAATTTCTTCCTCCCCCTCTTCCTCTTCCCCTCTTTAGAGGGGAAGTGCCGAGTCCGCGAGGCGATGGGGTGTTCATTAAAGGGAAAGTGCCAACTGTGTCCCGCCGAAGCGTTGCGCGAAGGGGGAGTCCCCGAGCCGATGGGGTGTTCATTAGAAATTAGAAATTTCTTTCTTCTTGTGCTATAAATTAGGCATGATATTACAGGTGGGAGTCAAGGTATTCCTTGGAAACAAGCATGGACAATACTTGTTGCTTTATAGATCTTTGGAAAAATACCCGGACGTGAAGGGTAGGTGGGACATTGTCGGCGGAAGGATCGTTCCAGGTTCAAAGCTTAAAGAAAATTTAAGAAGGGAAGTCAAAGAAGAGACTGGTCTAGAGATAATTTCCGAGCCGGTGCTCATAGCCGCGCAGGATATAATGCCGGATGGCGATAAGCATGTTGTTCGGCTTACATACACGGCTGAAACGGAGGGGGAGCCGGTACTAAATACTTCAGAAAATACGGATTATAAATGGATGTTAAAGGAGGAAATAGAAGCGTTGGATGATTTGGATATTTATGCCAAAGACGCGCTAAAAGCGATTTCTCACCCCATCAAGGTTTAACCTTGATATTTTCAGTATTCTAACTATAGAATGGGTCTTAAAAATCAAATCAAAATGGCAGATAAATATTCAATAGCTAATAAGCCTAATTGGGCAGGGATAACTTCAAATGAGGAATTAGTGGCACTTTGTTCAAACAATGAAAAAGATGCTGAAATAAAAGACTCAGGGAAAGGTTTGTGTTACCTGAATACTGAAATTGTAAACACTTCTAACTTAAAAACAGAGCGGTACTTTTTTAAAATTTGGAACTTGAGCAATACACAAAGTCTCCAAGCGGCCTCTTCCAGTGAAATTATTTTAAACGACGATCAGAAAATTATAATTCATCGAGTATGCCTGATACGTGATGGTCAGATATTAGAAAAAACCAATACTCTTAATGTCAGGGTATTGGATGATGAAAAATCATCTGCGTATGGAATGATATCTAAAACTAAAAAAATTCATTGGATAGTTGCCGATCTGCAATTGCAAGATACCTTTGTTCTTGAGTACAGCATTGTTTCTGTCTTTAATTCCGATGCGGAGCTTGATAAAAAGTATTTTCGCCATGTGCAATTAATGCCTCCCGCGTATTGGTTCTGCAAAAAATATATTTTCAAACTGATTAATGATCGTGAAGAAAATTTACGCATAATCCAAAAATACTTCCGAGACGATAGGGGACATAAGGTGGAAGCAAATTCCATTCTAATTGAAAAAGAAAATTCCTTTACCTTTGAAAGGGTCAATTTTCAATCTGTTAATCCAAAGGATGTTTTTATCCCATATATCGAGATTGCAACCGATGCGTCATGGACGCAAATATCCAGTCAGATATATTCTATGTATAAAGAGGCGTTGAGTAATACCAACATCGCTAAGTCGTCCACATATAAAACCTTAGGTCTTGGGAATGACACAGAAAGCGATATAAGAAAGATAATTGAGTTTGTTCAGAACCAAATTGTTTATTTATATGACGCAGAAGTCATGCTCGGGCATGTGCCCCAATCGTCCGATTTATCTTTGCGGCAAAAATCAGGTGATTGCAAGGCAAAGTCACTACTCTTGGTGGATTTATTAAAAACGATAGATATAGAATCAGAAATTATTCTGGTTAATTATTCTCAAGATTTTTTTATTTCCGAAAATTTACCGTCTCCGTTTGTATTCAATCATGTTATCGTAAAAATTTCCCATAAGGGTGTAAATTATTTTGTTGATTCAACATGGTCGGATCGGTACGGTCTTTTGGGAAAGAGAGCCGAACCATTTTTTTCCAGCTATCTTCCGATAGCTGCCAATGCCGATCTTGTAAAAAGATCTAATGATGTTCCATCAGATTTTAGTATTGAGGAAAGCATTAAAATTAATTTAGACAATAAAGAAAGTTCACTCCTAGACGAAACTGTATTTCGACAAGCATCGGCTGATATTGTTCGAACCAATTTTAAAAAAGCAGATAAGATTCAATTGATTGAAAATGAGAGCAATATGCAGGCAGGTAGACTGTCCCTTGATATATCACAGGGTCTGAATAATCTCTTCAAAGATGTTGAATATCATATTTTGTCAGATGATAAGGATGAAAACCTCGTAAAAACTATTTATAAAGCAAAACTCATTAATCCGTATCAAGTTCTCAAGGGGGGCAAGGTTTTTAGATACTACTATTTTTTAAATACCGACAACGTGCTTTCATACAATCACAATGATGTACCCTGCTCCAGTTTTATTTCTTTTCCTTTGAAACATAATTTACATATTCAATCAAAGGACTTTATTCTCAAGAACGATCCTCTTACGACCAGAAACACGGAGATTATGAATGATTACTTCTATTTTTCAAATAAAAAAACGATTTCATTTCGAAGTGCCACAGTGAATAGCATATACATGCCTAAAATATATGGGGATGTTAGGCCCGAGGATTTAGAAAAATTTAAGAAGGATTGTATTAAAATAAATGATAGTAATTTTGGAATAGGTATCATCTATGCCAATTTTTGGCGATATATTTTTAGAAACAGCTATTGGTTTATTATTATATATATAATAATACGTGTCATTACTGAGGCATTTGAAAGTATATAATATTAAAAAAATATTAAGGTTTAACCTTGATATTCCTCTTCCCCTATATTTTTTCTTAAAAATAAAGGGGGAGTACTCCGCACATTTTTATCAGATATAAATGTGCGGAGGGTGGGGGTTCTCTTTGTTATTTCAAATCCACAATTTTTGCGATTTCGTTCTTGGTGTTTATCTAAAGACGGGATGTCTTCTTCTCTTATTCGTATTGATTTGTATATTCGTATTAATTCGTATATTAGTATCGTTTGTATTGTAAAAAAGGCAGTACGAGATATACTCACATATAGAGAGTTGTCGGTCGCAGAGCGGTCGACGGGAAGCACAAAACAATCAAATAGAGAGGAACACACCTATGCGCCGGATTCAAATTAAACCGGAATATTCTGACCTGATAAGGTATGGAGGACAAGATGATCCGTTACAAGAAATGCCTGACTCGCCGCCTCCGGACAATTTTGAATTTCTGGAGGAAAGAAACACTCGGCCGATCAACTTGAAATCCAATACGGAATGGGGGAGAGAGATTCGGAGGGCGACAACGGGAAGCTAGACTGGAAGTTTGGCAGTCAACAAAGAAAGTGAACATATGAAAAGAAAATTGAAGAAGTGGGAAAAACAGCCCTGCGTGCACTCCGTACCCAAGAACGATCTCGGTGTTACTCAAATGCAGAGTTCCCGAGGTAATCGTCAGATGAGTACAGCCGATCATGGAAAAGTCCTTTCGCGTGCCATTGCCCCCATTCAGCAACTTCTTAGATCGGAATGTAAGAAGGTTAACTGACCTGAATGCCCTCGCCGCAGTTCGCCGTCCCAGTTGACGGCGACTTTTTTCCAAGAATGTCAACGCTTAGCGTTGACATTCTTGGACAGATCAAACTTCAGGTGACTGGCGAGTCTCTTTTCTTGTTTTTTTACCGTTTTTGAGTAATATACGGTTCAGATGTATATGGGAAAAACTCCCGAAGTTGACGGGCATTTGTCTGTCATAACTGAACAAAATGAAAGGAACTGATGAAAAATGCATTGTTGTCCGTGTACCATAAGGACGGTATTGTCGAATTCGCCAAGGCGCTAGTAGAGCTCGGATTCACGATCTACGCCTCAGGCGGGACATTCAAACATCTCACCTCAAATAATGTCACAGCCATTCCGGTCTCTGACTTGGTAGGCGGTGAGGCCATTCTCGGGCACCGCGTTGTCACGCTGTCGCGAGAAGTCCATGCCGGACTGCTTGCAAAGAGCACGCCGAATGATGAGAAGGTGCTGGCGGATCTTATGATCCCTCGTCTCGATCTCGTCTGCGTCGATCTCTATCCGCTTGAAGTGGAAATTGCAAAGCTCGGCAGTACCCGAGAATCGGTGATTGAACAGACGGATATCGGCGGTCCGACCATGATCCGCTCCGCCGCGAAAGGCGGGCGAATCGTGATCTGCGATCCGAATGACCGGCAGAAGGTTATCGACTGGTTGAAAGCCGGCGCGCCTGCGAATGGTTTTGTGGACGATCTTTGCGCGAAAGGCGAGTTCATTGTTTCTCGATATTGCATGGCTTCCGCCGGGTATCTCTCCGGAGGCATGTATCTTGCATCTTTCGGAAAACGGATCGCGACCTGCAAGTATGGCGAGAATGCCTGGCAAAAGCCCGCGTATTTGTATTCCAACGGAAGTCATGATCCCCTCGCTCTTGACAAGTTCGTCGTGATAGAAGGAACGCCGCCGAGTTACAACAACTGGGTTGACATCGATCGATTGCTCCAGACAACGACTCACATCGCTTCAGGGTACGCGATCAATCAGGGTATTGACACGGCCATCGCGGTCGGCGTGAAGCATGGAAATCCTTGCGGCGCGGCGGCGGGACAAGATCGGTACGAGGTTCTAGCGAAGATGATGGCGGGCGATCCGCTGGCAATTTTCGGAGGTCTGGTCATGGTCAACTTCGAGATTGACAGGGAGCTTTGCCAATCGCTCACCGGAAAAATGCTGGATGGCATCATTGCCCCCGCGTTTACTCCTGGGGCTATCAAAATGCTTCGCCGCAAAGGTGATAAGTGCCGTTTTGTGAGTAATCCCGCGTTGAAGGAACTTGAAGACAACTTGGATCGTGCGCCTCGCTACCGTTACGTCCGTGGTGGCTTTCTGGCACAGCCGAACTACACCTTTGTTCCTGATTTCAATCGGGGGGATATCGTGAAGCACGGCTGGGCTAGTTCAATGCAGGAATGCGACATGATGCTTGCTTGGGCGGTTGGTTCGACGTCAAATAGCAACACGATCACTATCGTGGAGAACGAACAGCTCATCGGCAATGGTGTTGGACAGCAGGATCGTGTTGGCGCGGCGGACCTTGCTATAACGAGAGCTCGTCGCTCTGGGCATGACCTGATCGGTGCTGTGGCGTACAGCGATTCGTTCTTCCCATTCCCTGACGGACCGCAGACTCTCATTGAAGCTGGCATCGCGGCCATCTTCACGAGCAGCGGTTCAGTCAAGGACCAGGCAACGATTGAAGTGTGCGCTAGACACAACGTCCCTTTGTACATGATTCCGGATCAGGACGGTCGAGGTTTCTTCGGCCACTGAACGCTTCATAGCACTCCATTCCAAAGGAAGGACTCATACTCCGAGATACCACTCTCTCGGAGTTTTTTACCCCAAGAATGTCAACGCTAAGCGTTGACATTCTTGGACAGATCAAACTTCAGGTGCGGCGAAGCCGAGATGATCGGTCGCTGTAGGCAAGAAAACTTTATGGTGTCCATGTACTTGAGCAATAGAGTGAAAATAAACACAAATAACCCCGAACACCATAGTGTTCGGGGGCGCGACGTAATTGAACATGCTTTAGTCTTATCAGCTTTTCGGTTGTGAATTGCTGACGGATTCGGTGTTGCGTTCGCTCCACCTACTTGGGAGTCAAAATTGGCTTTAGCGCCTTGCGTGCATTACCCGCGTCTTTTGGGAATACACTTAGGACTACCTTAACCGCTCCCTCGACACCGGCACACCCGGTTTAGACTCTTCCGTTGTCCGGAATCATTGTTTATTTTCTTGCCTGTTCAACTACGCTGAAGAAAGTGCAGCATTTTCTAGTTGAGTGTCAAAAGTATGCATAACAAAGCATGGCAAAGCAACCAACATGAGTTTAAGGGCAAAGAATGTCAACGCTAAGCGTTGACATTCTTCATTAATTAACTTGAATCGCTTGTGTTATTTTATCAATCAAATCACTCGTATCTGAGTATTGGAGAAAGGTGTTAGTCACGGCCTTAAGCGAGCCCGATAATATAGAATCCTTTTTATATATGCAAACAACGGGGACTTTGAGCATATTTGCCCACCCAAGCTCAATACCGAGACCTGTCGCTGGATATGATACTTCAGCAATTATCAAATCGCATCCGTTTTGAAAAAAATCTTTGGAGCTGAAAAGTTCCTCGCTCTTTTCGTGAGGAAAGATGAAAGTATGTTCTCTTGCTAGAGAACTATTTTTTATAGGGTCGTACAACTCCTTTCGGAAGTCGAAGCCTCTTGAATGTGCAATGTAAATTTTCATATATTTAGCATCTCTTCTTTTTTTACATTATCATTTTCTGTGGGTTTATGCACAATATTTACACGTAATAATAAATGATGTAAATTATGAGAGTGAATAGACCAATTGGTGTCAATCTATTAGGGACCGCGGCAATATTCCTTGGATTATTGTTTTTGGCTTGGGCTCTCAATTCGGGGGGTACCGAATTTATATTGTTGTCTTTATTTTGGCTTGCCATGTCATTCAGTTTTTTTGGTTCTGGAATATATTTATTGAAATTAAAAAATTGGGCACGAATACTGTTAATATGTTCTATGCTGATACCTCCGCTCTTTTTTGATTGGTTTTTTCTGATGTGGGGAATCGCTGAAAATAATATGTATTACGGATACCTTACATTTGAGTTTCTCATGAAGCTTCCTTTTCTTGTTTTATTATCTCTCACCCCTTCCTTTCTAGTGATTTTCTACCTCACTCGTCCTTCAATCAGGATTTATTTTAAATAACACTGCGCCGAACGGGCATCATAGTTCGCCCAAGAATATCAACACTTAGTGTTGATATTCGAGAAGAAAAAACCTCCGGTTAGGAGGCGTGGGTTAAATGCATGCAGTAGGGTGAGCTATATTAGTGGGAAATCTGAACGTACCATCATCTGATGGTGAGATTGTTCGGCCAAAGCTCGGCCTGACTGTGTGCCCGCATGAAAGGACTTCATCCAGTGCGTCAACAGCATCAGATGTGCTTATTTCTAACGACAGTGACTCGAATTTGCTCGCGAAATCACGAGACGTCTTCTCCGTAATCTACAGCAACTCGCTGCTTGTATGCTTCGACGGTTGTCTTCATATTTCTTATTGCATTCTAACGCCTGCAATGCATATTTGCAAGTTTCTGCTGTTGGACGTCTGATGTCCGACACAATAAACTAGCAAAACTCTTCCGACACATGCTAAGGGCTCGTTCAATGGATGCAAGACGGGGGAGTTATTTATGAACGAGCCCTAAGTTAGTACATATTTAAATGCGTAATTAAATACTTACATGGCGGTGCATAAAAAAATAAAAATGTGCGGAAGGTAATCAAAAAGAATGTCGACACTTAGTGTTGACATTCTTTCATGCGCTGCATTGTTCTCATTATTTTTGCGGTGTTTTTTGGACGAAGTTCGAACATTCTTTGAGCAAAACCCCCACTAAGGAAGCCAGCCCCGCCACCGCTCGACAAGCTCGCCACACCACAGAAAAATACTCTTTGCTCTTTTCATTTTGCGCGCGCCGGATTTCTTTTTCTTCTAATGAATAGAGTATTTTTCTGTGGTGTCCTGCCTTCCAAGCATTCAGGCAGGTGGCGGAACAATGCGGACTCGGTTTTGCGGAAGCAATTTTCTGGGGATATGGATTTTCGCAAAATTGAGACTAATTTGTTTTTTGCATTTTGTCCGCGCGGAGGAGAGGTCTGGGGAGGAATGCGGGCGGGTATCGGACTGGGCGTTTTCGTTTTCGCCGCTGAATTTTGTGCCGGTGAAACTGGCGCGCCGCCACTCAAAAACACAATCCTTTAAAAAGCTGTTCTAATATTTTCGGTGCAAGGCATAGAAAATTATACCTGTCGAAATAGAAAAGAGTCCAATCAAGAGTGTGAGACTGGCGAATGCATATGCGAAAATTCCAAGATTGAGCGCCGTTATGAGCGTGGTTGCTGTAATCCAAATATCACGCGCAGTATTCGCCGTCATCACGGGCTTGCCGTCTTCACCTACAATCGACTTGCCGGTCTCGTCAAGCTTCGGAATCTGACGAGGCATTTCAGAAAATGTTTTTCCTCCGGTCATACGAAGTGTGTGTACTCTGATTATATCGGTCTGGGCTTTGAGCGTGAACGGTCCGCGCACGGGAACCCCCGGAATAGAAGCGTCATCAGGCGTCGTGATGTTTTCCCTTGCGACATTTTTGTACGTGAATGTAAGCCCCCATATGCCACCACTGACCAATACGATGCCGACAATAGTTGCCAAAAACGATGAAATTAAAAGTATCTTTTTCATGTTATAAATCTTTTTTCTTCTCCTCAAATTCTTTTTTGTCAATCTCACCTTTGGCGTAGCGTTCTTTCAGAATTTCGAGTGGTGACTTATCTTTACCGTGTACGCTATCGCCATGATCGTGTCCGCACCCGTGGCCATTTCCAAAATTGCCTCGTACTAAGGCGGCAATCGCCCAGATTACGAGACCCCAAAAGACGACCATAAATATCCATCCGAACCCGCCCATAGCCCCATATCCAAAGTTCATCATATAATTGTTTGATTAATTATAACATTTATTCTTCGACCGTAAACGGAAATGTACTAAACGGAAAAATCCTTGTTCACAAAGGTATGCCAGAGAAGACGCCATCACTTCTCAAATCAGAGAGGAAATCAAAAAAGTTTATTTGTCTTCCGCTTGGGCAAATGCCTCAATCGCACAATTTGAAAAAGAAAAAATGGAGATTGCCCAAGCGGAAAGCACTTTCGCCCAAAAAGCGAGAAATGAGATTGTGGAGATAGAAACAAAACTTGATCGTTTACTTGATTTACAACTGGACGGCAATTTGTCGCAAGCAGAATATACCGCCAAAAAGCACAAGCTCATTCTCGCCAAAAAGGATTTGGAAGAAAAAATATCCGCTTTTGGGCGAAAGAGCAATAATCGGTTCGAACTTACGGAAAAGTTTTTGAAATACAATATGGAATTGGCAAACGAGGAAACAAATGAAGAAAATACTCATTTGTTCAAAAAAGTCGGTTCGAACTTTCAAATTAAGGATCGAACCGTACTTTTTGAGCCACGCGGAGCGTGGCGAATCCTTGCAGATTCAGGATTTTTTGGGGGGAATACATTTGTGTCGGCACTTCGTGCCGACCCCATTTCGGCTTCCGATTCCGATTTTCAATTTTGGCGGAGAGGATGCGACGAAGTTCGAACCTACGGACAAAAAGAACGCAAACTCGTACGACAAATATACCACTTCTTCAGGGAAAAGTGTCTATCGTCTACAGGGGAGATTGTCTGGCCGGATTTCTGAAGCTTTTAACACATTTTAGTCCAATCCAACGTGTTCCTTGATCTTATCTATATCCTTGTCATGAGAAATGACAAGCTCTGACATGCCGTTGAAGCGTGTTTTGATGTCTTGAACATCATCACGAAGAAGGCGGAGACTATCGACGAGAACATCAAACCTTGCATTTGATGTCTTGTCTCGCTCTTCAAGTCTTGCTTCAAATCGTTCGCTCATTTCGTCAAACCCAGTCTTCACCATCATCGCCAGGTCATCAATTGTAGTAGTGTTTTTTGGCATACTGAAATATTAACATACCGGTCTCTAATGAGTCTATTATCGCTGTGGACAGGGTGAGATCAAAGGATGCAAAACTTGCGTTTGCCGGCAAAACGTTAACGTAACTATCTTATGATATGCATTTAGGCAACAGAATAGGGTGTAGTGGAAGTTTGGAGGATTTGCACCGCCTTCCATTCTGAGTAATATGAACGTTAACAAAAGAGAACAATGGCGTCTGTACCCGTGTCCACTTTTTAGGGTACGGTTCACTGCGGAGAGGGAGGGATTCGAACCCTCGGGACCCTTTCGAGCCCAACAACTTAGCAGGTTGCTGCATTCGACCGCTCTGCCACCTCTCCATATTTTACATTTGCACTTCTTTATCTTTGTAAACAGCCGCGCAATGTATGAACTTTACACTTAAAATCCTTAATTTTCAATGCCGCGATAAACCCGCCACCCGTCTGGCGTGTTTTCTTTGGCTCTGTTGGGCTGTATATAAGCTCGCTCAAGCGGAGAGGACCCTGACCGTTCGCAGGGTGTGAGCAGTCACCTTAATGCGCGAGCGTAAAGCAGATGACTTTTCTCGCTCCGGCTTTTAGAAGGGTTTGTCTTGATTCGTTAATAGTGCTTCCCGTTGTCAAAACATCATCCACCACGATAATATTCCTATCTCTTACCAGTTCCGGCTTGGCCACGGCAAAACAACCTTTAAGGTTCATAATTCTCAGTCGCCGGTCTTTCATAGTGGTCTGCGGCAGAGTGTCTCTCCTTTTCGTCAAAATATTTTTCGAGAATTCCATTGTTCGGCCGAGGTCAATCTTTCTTAACTCATCAAGAATAAGCTCTATTTGATTGAATCCTCTTTTTCTTTTTCGCTTAAGAGAAAGGGGCACGGCAAGAACAAGGGGTTTCGTGAAATTCCCGAAGATGGTCTCATCTTCCAGCTCGGCGATCATTTCATCGTAAAGCAATTGCGCGAGGAGCTTGGCCACGTCTCTGTTTCCTCTGTATTTTATTTGCCAAATGGCGGTTCTCATCAAAGGATGCCTGTATCTGAACAGGGGATAGAAGTCGCTCGCGGAAAATTCATCTTTTGGTTCCGCCCGCGGCACTCTGGCGGCAAATTCCGCCGGACTTATTTTCTCCAAGACTTGCACGTTCTCATGAAGCGGAAATATCAAGTCTAAAATTTTTTGAATAAGTTTCAACAAGTAGTTCATCGGTGGTATAATATTTTGAATTACGAACGAAACTCGTCGAAGGCAGGGCTTTTGCGGAACATTGCGCAAGCTGACGGGCGAGCATAGGGATTTTTTAGCAAAAAAATACCCGTGTTCCGCAAAAGCCCTGCCGAGAAAAGAGTTTCGTAATTCACGATATAATAATTATAATTCATGTAAACAGAGTTCCCAATATTTTTTATGTCCAATATTCTCAGCAAAATTTTCAAGCGCGGTGATCACAGTGTCCTTGGTGTGGATATCGGCCCTTCATCCATCAAGCTCGTGCAGTTGAGAAAAGAGAAAGGTAAAGCGGTGCTTGAGACGTATGGCGCTTTGGCGCTCGGTCCGTACGCGGGTGTTGACGTGGGCAGGGCCACGCATCTTTCTCCGGAGAAAGTGGCTGAGGCGCTCGTAGATATTCTTAAAGAAGCCAACACGACGACAAAGAAGTCCGGCATGTCCATCCCCATGTCTTCCAGTTTGATCACCCTTGTGGAGTTGCCGACATCCGATGATAAACAGATTGCCGAGATGATGCCGATTGAAGCGCGCAAGTTTGTCCCGGTGCCTATCTCCGAAGTCGCGCTGGATTGGTGGGTTCTGCCGAGAGAAGACAAGATTTGGACGCGCGAAGATGAAGAAGAAAAAAAAGAAAAAACAGAGCAGGTTTCGGCACAGGGAGCAAAGCAAAACCCCGTTCCCGCTTCGGTAGAAAAAAACGAGAAAAGCCAGGTGCTTCTTGTGGTTATACACAACGACGCTCTTAGAGAGATGAGAGAGGTTATCCGTTATTCCCAGCTTGAATCCAGTTTTTTTGAAATTGAAATATTCAGCACCATTAGGGCGGTGCTTGATGAGGAGATCAATCCCATTCTTATATTTGATATGGGTGCCGGCACGACCAAGCTTTACATAGTGGAGCGGGGAATACTCAAGAATTCACACATAGTAGATCGCGGTTCGCAGGACATCACTTTGGGGTTGTCCAGAGCGATGGGTATAAATATAGGAGAAGCGGAAAATTTGAAACGGACGAAAGGCATGGATATTACCGAAGAAAACAAGGATTTGAAGGAAGTGATGTTATCAACACTTAACTATATATTTTCTGAAGCCAATAGATTATTATTAAACTATAGGAAGAAGCACAATAAGAATGTGGCCAAGGTGATAGTTACGGGCGGCGGCTCCGGACTCAAAGGTTTCGTCAAGCTCGCGGAAGAAAATTTTCAGGTGGAGGTCGCGGCGGCCGATCCTTTTTCCAAAGTTGAAGCTCCCGCGTTTCTTGCAAACATTTTGAAACAAGCAGGACCTGAATTTTCAGTCTCAGTGGGTCTGGCTCTGCGTAAGCTGCAGGAGCTTGAGTAATTTGATACAATATAGGACGTACGCGTTTATGGATGTCATTCCCGCGAAGGCGGGAATCCAGAGTACGCAGATAAGACTCTGGATTCCCGCCTTCGCGGGAATGACAGATGGGGAATAGTTTAAATAAACCGAACTACGTAAGTCCTAAATAAGGTATATACAATCGGCTCCCCATTCGTATCCATCCCCGACGCTTCGGTCGGGGCTCCGACCGAAGCGTCGGAGTTGTACATTGGTATCTGTCATTAGTATAATTAGTACGCATTCGTATATTAGCATCGCATAGCATCGCTCCAATGGATCAAAGAGAACAATCATCTTTCATACCAAAAAAACCGGTAACAGACGGCGTGGGCAAATCCTCCGGTGTCGGCATGTTCTCTTTGGTCGCGACAATTATATTTATAGCATCTATCCTGTCCTTGGCTGGCGTTTTTGGATATAACATTTATTTGAAAAAAGACCTTCAGAAGAAAGATATGCAATTGCAAGAGACCCGCAAGCATATCAAACCAGAGCTCATTGAAGAATTGGTCCGTTTGGACAAGAGGATCAAGACTGCCGGTTCCATACTTTCTGGCCACGCCAGCGTGTCCTCTCTTTTTAAGAAGCTGGAAGAAGACACTCTTGTGACTATAAGGTTTACCAGCTTCAAATTCACAACTGATAAAGACGGCAAAAACAAAATTCTGACAATGGCGGGATTGGGCAGAAGTTACAATTCTTTGGCTTTACAGTCTGATATTTTTAGGGCGGAGAAATATTTGAAAAACCCCATATTTTCCGAGCTAGAGCTTGATGATTCAGGCGGCATAGCATTTGAGGTAAAGATGGAGATTGATAACGAGCTGGTTCTCTACAACAGTCGGCTGGCGAAGACACTTGAGGAGGGCGATCTGGCTCTGCCGGAAGAGACAGCTACCACCACAGACGCGACAGACTCCTCGGACTTGTCAGATACGGATGGTGGGGAGACGGAGATCTGATGAAGAAAATTATGTCAGATGGTCATAGAATAAAATATAAACAAAAATGCGCTATTCCAATTTTTTAACACCAATTCTGCTTTTGGTTCTCTCGGTCGCTTTGTTTTTCGGTTTTGTGAAAAAACAATACGCCAAAACGGGCGAGTTGAAGGGGGAGATCGTCGTTTATGAAGATGCTTTGAGAAAAGCGGAGTTGCTCAACGCCAAACGCGATGCTCTGGAGAAAAAGCGCAGCGAAATCGGACTAGCCAACGTGAGTGATTTGGAAAAAATTCTGCCGGACAGCGTGGATACCGTGCGGCTTGTCATGGACATAAACGGCATTGCCTCAAGGTACGGCGTGCTTATCAAGTCAATAGATATCAATGATAGGTCACAAGTTTCGGATGAAACCGGTGGCCGGCCGTCTTTGGACCCTGAAGCCGCGGCCGCGAAGTCCTACGGGAGTATCGGCTTAAGTTTCAACGTGGACACCACTTACGACAAGTTTGTTTCTTTCATTACGGATATGGAAGAGAGTTTGAGGATTATAGACATTACCGAGATAGAGGTGGAGCCGACCGATAATGCCGGCATTTACGAGTTTAAAGTCCAAGCAGAGACTTATTGGCTGAAGTAAATTTAAATCTATGCTGTCTAAAAGTATAAAAACAATCATCGCGGTTCTCGTGGCAATTCTGCTTTTGTTCATTGCTTTCAAATACTTGAGAGGCGACGACATTCCGGCGGAAATTTTAGAGACAGTGGGCGGAGGACGCGTTGAGGTCGGCAGAGATATCATAGTTGAACTGAATAAAATTAACTCGGTAACTCTGGACGATCAGATTTTCCGGGGAGAATCTTTTCTAAGTTTTAAGGATTTTACTCTGGAGGTGGTAAGTGAGACCAAGGGACGCAGTAATCCTTTCGCGCCTTTCGGTTCAAACTAATGTAGGACTTACGCAAAAGTTTGTTCTGGTCGGTGTCATTCCCGCATAGGCGGGAATCCAGGGCATTACTACGCACTCTGGATTCCCGTTTTCACGGGAATGACAGAAAATGTGTCAGTTCTATAAGAGCCCATCCACTATCTAATGGCAGGCAAGCCATGTCTTGCTTTATATCTGGCGGTTAGATCGTGGATGGGCTCTAACAACTTAATCTCCATTCATTATTTCCATTATGTCCATCTTAGAAACATTAGCTGAAAAAAAAATAATAAATGAATCTGACATTCCTTTTATTAAAAAAGAAGCGATAGAAGGCGGCGTGACTATAGAAGAAATTCTTGAAAAGAGGGGAATAAGCCGGGACATCATCGCGAATAATAGAAGTGACTCTTCGAATATTCCCAAACGTTCTCTTGAGAATCAGATCATTCCTTTTGACGTGCTCAAATATGTGCCGGAAGAGTCGGCCATTTATTACCGTTTTGTGCCAATAGGGGTAAAGGACGGAGTACTTGAAGTGGGGGTGGTTGACCCCGACAATATTGAAGCTAGAGACGCCCTGGCTTTTATTTCGTCCAAAATCAATCTGCCATACAAGATATTTCTCATATCAAACACGGATTTTGAGAGGGTTATTGAGATGTATAAAGGGCTTTCCGGCGAGGTCACCGAGGCCTTGAGTGAGCTTGACGCGGAGCTGGAAAAAGAGACCAAACAGGAAAAGGAAGGAAAGGAAGATGTGGTTGTAAAGCAGGGTAAAACAACAATCATTGAAGATGCGCCCGTCACTAAGATTGTCGCCACTATTTTGCATTACGCGACCGCCGGCAATGCTTCCGATATACACATAGAGCACACGGACCAGAATATCAGAGTGAGGTTTAGAGTGGATGGCACGCTGAATACCAGTCTCGTTCTTCCGGTGAAAGTGCATTCGGCCGTAGTTGCGAGAATTAAGATTCTGTCCAACATGAAACTGGACGAAAAGAGAAAGCCCCAGGACGGCAGATTTAGCGCGAAGATAGAAGGCAGAAAAGTGGATTTTCGCGTTTCCACTTTTCCTTCTTATTATGGAGAGAAAGTGGTGATGAGAATTTTAGACACGGAAAAAGGAGTAAGGTCTCTGGATGCGATCGGCCTTAGCCAGCGTAATTTAAGTCTCATAAGGGAAGGTATTAAACGGCCGTACGGTCTTATTCTCATATCGGGACCGACCGGTTCGGGCAAGTCCACCACGCTTTACTCCATGCTAAATGAGCTGGATAAAGAAACACAGAACGTCTTGTCTCTGGAAGATCCCGTTGAGTACAACATGCCGGGGATGAGCCAGTCGCAAGTTCGTCCGGAGATCGGCTACACATTTGCCACGGGTTTGAGGACGACTCTTCGCCAGGATCCGGACGTTATAATGGTGGGTGAGATAAGAGACAAAGAGACCGCCGGCTTGGCGGTGCAAGCCGCTCTTACCGGACACTTGGTCTTTTCCACTATACACACCAACGACGCCGCCGGCGTGATACCCCGCCTCTTGGACATGGGCGTTGATCGTTACTTGATAGCTCCAACTTTGATTCTGGCAATTGCCCAGCGTCTGGTGAAGATGCTTCCGCCCGGAGGAGGCAAGCCGATTCCGGTTGAAGGCAGTATTAAAATGATGATTGAAAAGCAGTTTTCCACTTTGCCCGAGAAATTCAGAAAGGATATCAAGTTTGGGGACAACCTTTACGAGATTCAGCCGACAACCGAATGTCCGAAGGGCACAAGCGGAAGAGCCGCTGTCATGGAGGTGCTTGAGATGAACAAAGATATAGAGAAAGTGATTTTGGGGAGCGCGTCCGCGAGCGAGCTGGCGAGCAAAGCCAGAGAGCAGGGCATGCTGACAATGAAAGAGGATGCTATTATTAAAGCATTCAACAGAGAGATACCGTTTGAGGAAGTTAACCGCCTGTAAATATGGAAAAAAATAACAAAATTTTAATAGTGGACGACGACGCTTTTTTGTTGAGCATGTATGAAGTCAAATTCAAAAAAGCAGGTTTTGAGGTTATAACATCGCCCGGGGCAAGAGACGCGCTCAAGAAATTGGAAGACGGCCTTACGCCTGATGCCATAACTATTGATATGGTGATGCCCGATATGAGCGGCTTGGAATTTCTTGAGGAGGTGAAGAAGAATAAATATTCTCCTGAAGCGGCCATTATTGTTCTTTCCAACCAAAGCCAGACTAGCGACATACACAAAGCTATAGAAATCGGAATTGACGGGTATGTAGTGAAAGCCACGACTATTCCGTCGGAAGTGGTCGCGGAAGTAGAAAAAATAATGAAAGAGAAATTCGGCGAGAAACGTGCTTCCGTGGCGGCATAAACAATGATGAGGTATAATAGAAATATAAATTTTATAAAAACATGGATTATAAACGAGAACTAGACGACTTGCTTTCAACGGTTTTCAAGGAGCAGGCATCCGACCTTCACTTGTCTGAAGGGCGCCATCCTGTCATAAGAGTGGCCGGCCTTCTTTCCCCCCTTGTAAAAAAATCCGTTTTGACAAAGGAAGACACCACTGGCTTTCTGAAGGTAATGCTGGATGGTGAGGACATGCAAATTTTTTTGAAAAACAAAGAAATGGATTTTTCTTATAGTCATGGCGGGGTCGGAAGGTTCAGGGTCAATGCGTATTTCCAGCGCGGCTCTGTGGGTATTGCTTTCCGCTGGATCCCCAAGACTATCAAAACGCTTGATGAACTCAATTTGCCCCCCGCTCTTGAGATATTTACGCGCAAACAGCAGGGTTTTTTCCTCGTAGTCGGTCCCGTGGGACATGGCAAAACCACTACTATTGCTGCCATGATTGAAGTCATCAATCAGGAAAGAGCTGAACATATTATTACCATAGAAGATCCGATAGAATATGTGTTTGAAGACAAAAAAGCCATCATTGACCAGAGGGAAGTCCGGCAGGATACAAAGAGCTTTCAGAACGCGCTTCTCAGCATATTCAGGCAAGACGTTGATGTGGTGCTTATCGGCGAGATGAGAGGCATAGAAACTATAGCCACGGCGGTTACCGCCGCCGAGACCGGGCATCTTGTCTTTTCCACCCTTCACACCAATAACGCCGCTCAGACCTTGAACAGAATTATTGACTCGTTTCCTCCCGCTCAGCAAGATCAGATCAGGATACAGCTTGCTTCCAGTTTGGCCGGAATATTTTCACAGCGCCTTATTCCAAGAATTTCGGGCGGACTTATACCGGCCTACGAGCTTCTTATCAACAATTCCGCTGTCGCCAACTTGATACGTGAAAGAAGAACGCATGAGATAAACACAGTCATAGAGACCGGCATGGAGCAGGGAATGATAGATATGAACAGGAGTCTGGCGGATCTGGTCAGAGCGGGCGAGATTACCATAGAGAACGCCTATGCTCATTCTTTGAATACCAGGATATTAGAAAGAATGATATAAAATATAATATCTAATTTCCAATATCTAATTACTAAGAAAATTAGAGATTGAGATTAGAAATTAGGAATTAGAAATTAGATATTTTTTAATAATGTTATTTAACTACAAAGCCATAGATACTACTGGAGTTCCCAGGGAGGGCGCCATAGACGCCATCAATGTAGATATTGCCATCAATTCTTTGCAGAGGCGCGGTTTATCGGTGTCCAGCATAAAGGCGGAAGAGAAAGAATCTTTTCTTACGAAAAAATTCACTTTTCTCGAGCGGGTTTCAAATAAAGACATAGTCATACTTTCTCGGCAATTGTCCACTTTGTTTGAAGCGCAGATATCGGCGTTGAGGATATTCCGACTGTTGGGTTCCGAAACGTCCAACCATCTTTTGAGCGTTACCTTAAATGCCGTGGCCGACGATCTTCAGGGGGGCAGTTCAATATCCAACGCTCTATCCAAGCACCCCAAGGTTTTTTCCAGTTTCTACATAAATATGGTAAAGGCGGGCGAGGAGTCGGGAAAGCTCAACGATGTCTTTATGTACTTGGCGGACTATATGGACCGCACTTACGAAGTGACTTCAAAGGCCAAAAACGCCTTGATATACCCGGCGTTTGTCGTCTTTACTTTTGTGGCTGTTATGTCTTTGATGCTAACTGTTGTCATCCCCAAGATAAGCCAGATTATCGTAGACTCGGGGCAGGACATTCCTCTCTATACTCAAATAGTGTTGAGTATTAGCGACTTTTTTGTGGCGTACGGACTTATATTTCTGGTTGCCGTCATTGTCGGATTTTTCTTTTTTATAAAGTATATCCACACAAGAGAAGGCAGATTTCAATTTGATAAATTTAAGCTCACCATACCTTATCTTGGCACGTTGTATAAAAAATTATATCTTTCCAGAATAGCCGATAACTTGAACACCATGCTTGTGTCCGCCATTCCGATTTTGAAAGCTCTGGAAATAACTTCCGATGTCGTTGGTAATGCCTATTACGAAACAATTCTGAAACAGATAGCCGAGGATGTGAAAGGCGGTAATTCCTTATCATCAGCTTTTGAAAAATATGAAGAGATGCCGGGCATTCTTATACAAATGATCAAGGTGGGGGAGGAGTCTGGTGAGCTTGGCAGTATATTGGCGAGCTTGGCAAAGTTTTACCGCAGAGAAGTTACGAACGCCGTGGACACCATGGTGGGGCTCATAGAGCCGGTGATGATTGTCGGTCTCGGAGTAGGCGTGGCTGTTCTTCTCGCTTCTGTCCTTATTCCCATATACAATATATCCTCCAACGCCTAACCCTCTCTCTTCCTCTTCCCCTCTTCCATTAGAAATTAGAAATTAGAAATTTCTTCTCCCCCTCTTCCCCTCTCTTGCTCCGCTGAAGTGGGTGATTCGTATTTTGGTATTTTTTTGTAATTTGTTATTTGGTGCTTCGTGCTTATCTAAAGATGGGGTGATTCGTATCCATCCCCGACGCTTCGGTCGGGGCTCCGACCGAAGCGTCGGAGTTGTATATTCGTATTAATTCGTATATTGGTATTGTTTAGTTTATCCACGCATATCCCCTCACGGGGTAACTAGATCATTCATGGCTTTGAATATGGGTCAATAATTGCAATTACCCCATCAAGGGATACACGTGAGTTTATCCACAGCCCCATTTTATATCCCACGAGTATGTAGTATAATAATTCCATTAGTTTTAACGGCTTCCTTTCCGAAGGGAGGGGTCGAGTCAATAAATGATTTAATAATAATTTAACAATATGTATTCAAATAATAAACGAGGTTTTACTTTGATCGAGCTTTTGGTCGTTATCGCAATCATCGGCATCTTGGCATCCGTTGTTTTGGCTTCTCTAAACACCGCGAGAACAAAAGCAAAAGTTGCTGCGTTTAAAGCGGAAACCAAGTCGCTTCAGCCAAAGTATATGATAATTTGTGAAACGGCTGATTTAGCAGCAGCCGATTACACAGCTCCGGCGGGTGTAACATGGAATACTGGATCACCGATTTCTAATGGCACTGATTGTTACCCGAATGGTGTATTTGGTATAACTCATACCGCGTCAAACGGTTCTGGTTGTACCGCCCTAGTAACGGATCAAAAAGTGACTTACACTGGCTGTTTGTAACTGATTTAGTGATTATTAAAATACAGCCATACGCGTGTTGCTATATAGGGTTAAACCTTGGTACAGAGTGTTGTTGTATGGAAGAGTACAAAGAATGATTACGAATTTTCCGAATCTATTGAAGCAAAAAACTGTCTCCAAAAGGGCAGTTTTTGCTTTTGGGCTCTAGTATTTATAAATGATAGAGTTATAATTTTGTTATGGATGATCAACTTAATTATCTTCACGAAGTTAGAAATTTTTAGACATCAAGCTTTAGTCTTGATAAAAAATATATTTAAATATCATGATAAACGACAAGCAAAAAAACAATAAAAGAAACGGGTTTACTTTAATGGAACTTCTTGTGGTGATAGCCATCATCTCGATATTGACGGCGATAGTTTTTCCCAATCTGAACAAGTCGCGTATCAAAGCGCGAGACGCCAGGAGAATTTCAGATATTAAAAGTATACAGCTTGCCTTGGCGGTGTATTATGATAACAACAGATCGTCCGGCTATCCCGCTGATATATACGCGGCTGACAAACTTGCGCCAACATATATGCCTAAAGTGCCGACTGATCCCCTGGGATATAATTATGCCTATGCTGCTATAGATCTAAACGGTAGTATTTGCAGCAGTTATCACCTCGGTGCGACTTTAGAGGGGGATGTGGCTCCGACCGATGACGTAGACGATACAAGTCCGGGTACTGAATGTACTGGAAGCAGCCCTGATTTTTCAGGAAGTGACAGCGCGAAATGCTCGTCAAGCCACACATCCGGAAGCAAATGCTACGACGTAAAGCCGTAACATAATCAGCAGGTGTTATGAAAAAAAAGCATTGGAAGATATTGTTTATATCCTCAGTTTGCGTCATTGGTGTAGCGCTCTTTATTTTTATCGGATATCAAAAATATGAAAATAAGAGCTACAGTACCCTCGGTAAGATAATGAAGGGTGAACCCATATTTACTTTTACATCCGTTGGCGACTATGGCGCGAGTGAAAAAACTGCCGAGGTTCTGAATCTTATCAATGACCTGAATCCGGATTTTCACATTGCTCTCGGAGATTTTGGATACGAAACGGACGAGGAGGAGTGGTGCCGCTTCACGCGGGATATTATCGGTGAAGATCTGTCGTTTGAGCTTATAGCGGGCAATCATGACAGCGGGATGGGAGGAGAAAAGAGCGTGAGCAAGTACGTTAAATGCATGCCGAGCATGATGCCGGAAATATCCGGCATATACGGCGAGCAGTACTATTTTGATTATCCTTCGGACAATCCTGTCTTAAGAATCATACTTATTTCTCCGGATATAAATTATGAGGGAGGGCGGTATGATTATGATGAAAAAAGCGATAATTGGAAATGGTTGGAGTACAGTATTGACTCGGCGCGAGACTCTGGCATAAAGTGGCTTATCGCCGGCTCGCACAAGCCTTGTCTCAATCTGGGATCCAGGGGGTGCGAGATCACGGAAGAGTTGGAAGAATATCTTATTGATAAGAAAGTTGACGTGATACTGCACGGACATGATCACAATTATCAGAGGACGAAACAGCTTAGCTGTTTTGACGAGTCGGAATATCTTACTGATTGCGCTACGGAAGGATGCGGCAAAGACAGTTTGTACGACAAGAATGGCGGTACGGTTATCATTACAGCCGGCACCGGCGGGCGTCCGCTGTACGATCTGGTTCTTGGTGAGGCCAAGACAAAATATTTCGCTTCCTTTGATGATGGCTCATACGGTACGATACGCGTCTCTGTGTACGAAGACGTGCTGGCAGGGGAGTTTATAGACATCCGCGGACAGATTAAGGATCGCTTCTTGATAAAGAATTGATAAAGAAATAGGATAATTGCAATCCCTCTCTTGCTCCGCCGAAGCTCGCTTCGAGCGAAGGGGGGTTAGAGGGGAAGTGCCGAGGGTTTCCGAGGCGATGGGGTGATTCGTATCCATTAGTATTATTTTTTGTAATTTGTCATTTAGTGCTTCGTGCTTATTTAAAGATGGGATGTCTTTTATGATTTAGAATTTAGAATTTTTTCGAATTTCGTATTTCGAATTTCGTGCTTTGTATTTATGTTATATCCAATACTCATTTTCATCTTCGGAACAATAATAGGAAGTTTTCTTAATGTCGTCATATTAAGGTACAACTCCGGCATGTCGCTTGGCGGCCGTTCCGGATGTTTCTCCTGCGGCAAGCCCTTGACTTGGAAGGAGCTTATCCCCTTACTCAGTTTTTTTTATCAGAGGCGGAAGTGCGTCGGCTGCGGTAGCGCGATCTCATGGCAATATCCCGCCGTGGAGGCGCTCACCGGCTTGTCTTTCGTCTTGATATTCTATAAATACTTTGGCAACGACCTAATTTTGAGCGCGGAGCGCGTATCGTCCGCTCTTATCTATGCCGTGATTTTTTGCCTGCTTATTGTCATTGCCGTCTACGATATGAGGCACAAGATCATTCCGAATGGTCCCGTTTATCTTTTTATTACACTGTCTTTCGTGTCAACAATTTTATTTCCTCTCTTTTTTAATACTTTCAGCTTTCAACCTATAACCATTCTTGCCGGCCCGGCTCTTTTCCTACCTTTTTTTATCTTGTGGTTCATGTCCGACGGGACGTGGATGGGGTTCGGCGACGCCAAGATCGCCTTGGGTATTGGATGGCTGTTCGGGCTAGCTCAGGGATTCACGGCTCTGGTCTTGGCATTTTACATTGGCGCGGCATTCGGTCTCAGCGCAATAGCGGCAGAAAAAGTGATTTCCAAGTTGCGCACTGTAAGGGGATTGAACATTAACTCTAAACGTCTTACAATGAAGAGTGAGATACCTTTCGGTCCGTTTCTCATTCTCGGCGTGTATCTGGTCTTTATATTCAATTTCAACTTTTTCAATTTTTAATTTTTATATGGATTTCACAATCGGCTCTTATTCCTCCTTTTGTAAAGGAGGTGGTCATAGACCGGAGGATTTTTTCCCTCTTCCCCTCTTTAGAGGGGAAGAGCCGAGGTTTCCGAGGCGATGGGGTGATTCGTATTCATCCCCGACGCTTCGGTCGGAGCCCCGACCGAAGCGTCGGGGTAGTATATCGGTATCTGTTATTATTAAGTAAGAAATGAATAATCCAGACCAACTGTGTAAGTTATATATTACAAAAATGTCGTCCAAACACCTCAAAAAAAATTTCTCATCTCGTTTGCCTCGCGCAAATCGCGGCTTTACCCTTTTTGAGCTCATGGTCACGATAAGTATTTTCGTCATACTGACGACAGTTATCCTGATCAATAATTCCAGGTTCAAAAGTGACCTTGAGGTAACCAACCTCGCTTACGAGATAGCTCTGGCTGTCCGCGAAGCGCAGGTCTATGGAATAAATGTCAGAGCGGAAATGGTTGATGAATCATATGAATATGCATACGGCATACAGTTTTTGGCAAGCCAAGAGCCGACTCCAGACACAAATCCTCCCGAGGAGAGAACTTTTTTTGATTTATTTGTGGATATCAATGGCGACGGACATTATGGTGTTACAGACGGCATAGAAGAAAATGGCTATTTTGAAGAGCGTTATATTTTAAGAGGCCAAATTAAAATAAAAGCGGTATGCTCGCCGGAGGGGTCCGGTTGGGACTGTGACCGTGGTTCCACGGATATTACATTCAAACGTCCGGATCCCGAAGCTAAAATTATCGTGCGCAATACTGCTGGAGGCGGGTGGCAAAATGTAAATAAGATTAGAATAGTAATAGAATCACCGAAGGGAATTCAGAGGGCTATAGAGGTCAAGTCCACAGGTCAGATAACCGTTTTGCAGGATTTTGTTGTAGAGTCGGCGCCCTAGTTTTTGAGGTGACTCTATCTTTTAATTTTTACTAAAGTGAGTTTCAGAAAAAAGTTTAAAAAAAGAATACATGAATACCACGCGGGTTTCTCTATCATAGAGATGATAGTTTCCGTTACGATTTTTATCGTCGTTATGACGGTGGCGGCCGGGGCGGTTCTGACCATAGCTGACGCCAACAGGAAATCTCAATCGGCCAAGATTGCCATAGACAATCTCGGTTTCGCTCTGGAGAGTATGTCAAGGCACATAAGGGTGGGTACGAGCTATAGTTGCACGGAAAATCCTGATGAAATTGATACCGTATGTAAATACAACAATGGAAGCGGGACGAAAAGCGACACATTTAGTTTTATGTTTAAGGATCCGAACACTGACGATCCTGCTTATCAGATTTCGTATACTATCAATGATAACAATGATAATGCTCTTAAAACATCGGTCAACCTTGGCGATTATGAATCCATGACCAGCCCGGACATTGTGATTACTGACGGCGGCTTTTATGTGGAAGGAAGCAAAAAAACTGATAAAATTCAGCCGAGAGTCATCTTTTTTGTCAAAGGATATGCCGGCGGATCCAACCCAAAGCACAAGACTGAATTCAACTTGCAAACGTCCGTAACCCAGAGAGCTCTTGATTCATAGTAAATGCAGCATGAAGAAAAGTACACATATGAAAAGCACCAGGCACCAAATGACAAATTCCAAATTATGTTAATACGCGATAATATAAAAAAAATAATTATGAAAAGAAGCGGAGTCCTGACACGCCGTGCCAACCATAAGCAAGGGTTTACCCTGGTTGAGACATTTGTTGCCATCACTATTCTTATGTTTGCAATCGTCGGGCCGTTGTCCTTGGCTGAGCGCAGTATAAGCTCCGCCAATCTTACCAAAGAGAAATTGGTGGCGTATTATCTCGCTCAAGACGCGATTGAATATATACGCATAATGAGAGATGAAAATGTTTTAAGTACAAATCCGACTAATAATTGGGAAAGTTTTCTAGCCGATCTATCGCAGTGCGGTGGAGATATAGACGATGGTCCAAAGTGCACTATTGATACGTCAAAAGATTATAAAGTAAATAACAACAATAATAATGGAATAGATGATTGTAGCTGGTCCACTTGCAAACGTATGGATTATGACATTAATACCGGGGTTTATCGCTACAACACGAGTAATGCGACGCAGGGTTGGGAAAAAACCCCATTCAAGAGGGGGATACGAGTGACGACATTGGAGACTACGGCCGGAGACGAGCACATGCTTGCCATTGAAGTTACGGTAGAGTGGAAATCTGCTGGCTATGGAGACCAAACCATAGAATTGAGAGACACTCTGCTCAACTGGTAAACGGATAAATTATTAAAACATTAACTTCATTTTTTTCATGTGGGCTTACGTATTTGGTGTCATTCCCGTCCCCTCTGTAGGAGTTAAACTCCTACAGAGGGGAACGGGTATATCATGTCTTGAATCTTAATTTCATAATCCAACAACATGATTTTATTACCGTCAAAATTTAAGAGCAGAGGTGGGGAGCGGCGTGGCTTCACCATTCTTTACGCTGCTTTAGTTTCCTCGTTACTGCTCTCCATTAGTCTCGGAATCTACAATATTTCCATCAAACAATATGTACTTTCGTCCTCCGCTATTGATTCTCAGCTCGCTATATATACCGCGGACGGCGCTATTGAATGCGCTATATATTGGGACGCGATAAAAGGGGTTTTTGAATCTCCTAATGAAGCAGATAACGCGTCAGTTTCAAGTCAGATTAAATGCGGGGAAGATGACATTACAACTGCGACCAGTTACGACACAGGTGAGGTCACTACCCGATTTGAAACAAATTTTAGTTCGTCTGCGTCGGGCGATCTGCAGTGCGCGAAAGTTAAAATAGAAAAAAAATGGAACGATTCAAATACAGATGTCATAACCAGAATTGAATCAAGGGGCTACAATTATTGCACGACCAATCCTCGCAAAGTGGAGAGAGCCCTTCGGGTAACATACCCCATTGATCCCGCGACCGGCCTTCCAATAGAGTAGATACCACTTAACGAAAAGTGCACACAAAAAAAGCACGAAATTCTGGTTCGACAAGCTCACCATCCTGAGGAACTCGAAGGAGAAATCCGAAATTACAAAAAAATACTAATGTAGGACTTACGTGTTTGAGTATTCCATTTTCTCTTCTGTCATTCCCGCGAAAGCGGGAATCCAGAGTATACGGATAAGACCTAGATTCCCGCCTTCGCGGGAATGACACCACTTAGAGTGTGAACGGCTACTAGTTTGTAAATTGTTCGTTCCTGCGTAAAATATGGCTTATGAATAAGATCCACAAAGAGCCTACATCGGCTGAAATCAAGCGCTTGAATAAGCTCAAAGAGACCATAGAACACCATCGGTACAATTATCACGTTCTCAATAAGGAAGAAATATCAGCGGAAGCTCTTGATTCGCTGAAGAAAGAACTTGCGGATATTGAGAGAAGGTATCCCGAGCTCATTTCTCCCGATTCTCCGTCGCAGAGAGTGGCTGGAAAGCCTCTCTCTGAATTTCGCAAAGTGCCGCACCGAGTGGCGCAGTGGTCTTTCAACGATGCTTTTGACGAGGACGAAATACTTGAGTTTGATGCCAGAGTCAAAAGATTTCTAAAATCTGAAAATGAAAATGTCAGCGATCTTTCTTACACATGCGAGTTGAAAATCGACGGCCTTAAAGTCGTGCTGACTTACGAGAACGGCTATCTTATTACCGCGGCGACTCGTGGCGACGGCAAAATAGGGGAGGATGTCACGGAGAATGTGAAAACCATAGAGTCAGTGCCGCTTCGTCTCAAAAGCCCGGAGGACGTTATTGTTGAAGGCGAGGTCTGGATGGGAAAAGACGATCTGAAAAAGCTTAACGAGCTAAGACGGAAAAGAGAAGAGCCCATATTCGCCAATCCGCGCAATGCGGCCGCGGGCGGAATACGCCAGCTGGATCCCGCGGTTGCCCGGTCAAGAAATCTTGACACTTTCATTTACGATCTGGCCGCGTCAATTAAAAAAATACCCCCCACTCAATTTGATGAATTGGAATATCTGCGCGTTCTTGGGTTCAAAGTCAATCCTCATTTTGCCCTATGCGGAAACATAGATGAAGTCGTGGAATATTGGAAGAAGTGGATGAAAAAAGCGCCGAGTCAGGATTATATGATTGACGGTGTCGTGGTTAAAGTAAATGAGAAAAAATATCAGGACGCGCTGGGATACACGGGCAAGGCGCCGCGTTTTGGCATTGCGATCAAATTTCCGGCGGAAGAAGCGACAACGATTGTGGAGGATATTACTCTTCAGGTGGGAAGAACAGGTGTGCTTACTCCGGTAGCGCATCTGCGACCGGTAGCGGTGGCTGGTTCCACCATCTCAAGGGCCACTCTTCACAATGAGGATGAGATTAAACGTCTGGACGTGCGCGTGGGCGATACTGTCGTCATAAGAAAAGCCGGTGACGTTATTCCGGACATCGTGAAGGTTATTCCGGAAATGAGGACAGGAAAAGAAGAGGAATTTGTATGGCCTGTACGGGTGGAAGCTTGCGGAGGAGACGGCGGTATAGAGAGAATTCCGGGTGAAGCGGCTTGGCGTTGCAAAGATCAGAATTCCACCGAACAGCAGAAAAGAAAGCTCCATTATTTCGTCTCCAAAAGAGCGATGAACATAGACGGCCTGGGTCCAAAAATCATAGACCTGCTTCTGAAAAACAACATAATATCTTCGGCGTCGGATATTTATGAGCTGGAAAAAGGCGACTTTTCCGGTCTGGAGAGATTCGCTGACAAATCCATATCCAACATCATAGATTCCATCAATAAATCGCGCCATACCACCTTCGAGCGTCTTGTCACCGCGCTTTCAATACCGCAGGTGGGAGAAGAGACCGCCCGAGAGCTGGCGCGAAAGTTCAAGAATATTGAAGCGCTGAGGGACGCTTCTCCGGAAGAGCTGGAAAATATTGAAGGGATCGGGCCAATAGTCGCTCGGTCGGTGCATTTTTGGTTCTCGAAAAAACCCAACAGAGAATTATTGTCCAAATTGTTGAAACACTTAACGATAGAGCCGTCAAGGACGGAAGGGGTGGCATCCGGCTCTCTTTCGGGAAAGGTCTTTGTATTGACCGGCACTTTGTCCGGAATGTCTAGAGAAGAGGCAAAACAAGCTGTCTTAATGAGAGGGGGAGATGTTACCGGTTCGGTTTCTTCAAACACGGACTTTGTCGTGGCCGGAGACAATCCAGGGTCAAAATTGGATAAAGCCAAAAAGCTTAGTGTACGTGTAATCGACGAAACGGAATTCCTAAAAATACTAAAATAATCCATCTTCTCCCTCTTCCCCTCCCTTGCTCCGCCGAAGTAGGTGATTCGTATCTTGGTATTTTTTTTGTAATTTGTTATTTGGTGCTTGGTGCTTATCTGAAGATGGGGTGTCTTTTCTTCTTCCTCCTTTCATACCGTGTGCCTCCGTAGCTCGCTTCGAGCGAAGGGGCAAAGGAGGTGGTTGTAGACCAGAGGATTTCTCTCTCTTCCCCGTCAAATGTCAATTGTTCATGTCAGGTGTTTTTTACTAGCAAGCTAACAACTTCTTCACATTATGATATTATAAACTCATGAACATTAATGAGGTGGAAAAACTGGCAGAGCTTTCACGTATACGGCTCACTGATGAAGAAAAAAGCAGATTTCAAGAGGAAATTGGTTCTATTTTGAATTTCGTCAGCCAAATCAATGAATTTACGTCGGGAAGCAAGGATATTGATGATGGCCGCGCTGAGGTAAGAAGCGTACTCAGAGCAGACGCTGGGCCGCATGAACGAGGGATTTATACGGAAAGTATATTGAATAACGCCCCCCGAAGGGAAGGTGATTATTTAAAAGTAAAAAAAATATTATGACCGCAATGACGTGTCGTAAATCGAAAGATTTTCCCCCTCTTCCTCTTTCCCTCTCTTGCTCCGCCGAAGCTCGCTTCGAGCGTAGGAGTACGAGGGATGGGGTGATTCGTATCCATCCCCGACGCCTCGGTCGGGGCTCCGACCGAGGCGTCGGAGTAGTATATTGGCATCGCGATGAAAATTGACCTGAAAAATCTGACAATTCAGAAAGCCAGCGATCATATGAAGCGCGGGGATTTTGGCGCACTTGACTTGGCGGAGCAGTATGTGAAAGTTATAGCTGATAATAATGCCGGCATCAATTGCTATCTTGAAATGTTTGATGACATAGGCGATCAGGCGAAGGCGGCCCAAAAAATGATTGATGATGGTACCGCGACTCTGCTCACTGGCATACCTATAGCGGTAAAAGACAATATTCTCATAAAAGGAAGAAAAGCTGGAGCCGCGTCCAAAATTTTGGAAGGTTTTGTTTCTCCATACGACGCGACGGTCATATCAAAACTTAAAAAAGAGGGAGTGGTCTTTTTGGGCAGGACAAACATGGATGAGTTCGCGATGGGCGCTTCCACGGAAAACTCGGCATATGGTCCGACGAGAAACCCCTGTGATGAATCACGGGTGCCTGGAGGATCTTCTGGCGGAAGCGCCGCCGCTGTCGCCATGGATGGAGCGCTGGCGGCCTTGGGGTCTGATACAGGAGGGTCCGTACGTCAGCCGGCTAGCTTTTGCGGCGTTGTCGGCTTGAAGCCGACTTACGGATCGGTCTCAAGATTCGGTCTTATCGCAATGGGTTCGTCTCTGGACCAAATAGGATCAATGGGAAAGACGGTTGAGGATGTCAAAATATTATATGACGCAATGCGCGGGTATGACACGAAAGATAGCTCCACACTGCCCGACTACGATCCTTACTCACTTCGTGGCAAAGCGGAGGGCCTTACTATCGGCGTTCCGTGGCACTTCATGAGAAATGGGGGAATAGATCCCGATGTGTTGGAAAATTTTGAATCGTCAATAAAATTACTGGAGAGTATTGGCTACAAAACGAAGGAAATATCGCTCCCGAATATCAAGTATTCGCTGGCCATATATTACATCTTAATGCCGGCGGAAAGTTCATCTAATCTGGCTCGTTTTGACGGTGTAAAGTATGGACTCATGGAAGAGGGGAGTGATCTTCTCCAAACTTATATCAATTCTCGCACTGTCGGTTTTGGTCCGGAGCCGAGAAGGAGAATAATGCTTGGCAACTATATCTTGTCCGCGGGTTATTACGACGCGTATTATAATAAAGCAAACGCTCTCAGGGCTCTCATTAATAAAGATTTTGATGATGCTTTTCGGGAGGTTGACGCGCTCGTCACTCCGACGACGCCGTCTCCGGCTTTTAAAATCGGCGACAAGACCGGCGATCCGCTTTCCATGTATTTAGAGGATATATTCACCGTTCCCGCGAACCTTACCGGCGTTCCTGCCATATCAGTGCCATCGGGCAAGGTGACGCGCGAGGGCAAAGAACTTCCTCTCGGATTGGAAATCATGGCGAGGCGTAAAGAGGAGGGTGTTTTATTTAAAATTGGCAAGGATTTTCAATCTGCGTCCTTGCGATAACATTAATATTATATAGGACTTACGCGGTTGGATGCTGTTCGAGGCGTGAGCGAGGACTGAGACCAAAATACCTAATCTATATGTTATATGGAAGAGGAGCGTAATATAATCAGCGGTGGAATCAAAACAGCGGGTGAGAGAATAACCGCTCTGCTGTTTATCCTGTTTCTCATATATATGGTTTTAAATCGTATAGGCGGAGGTAAGATTGATATGGGGGGGATCGGGGCTTGGTTTTCGTATGTTTTTACAGAGACGGCTTTTGCCGACTTTCTCGCGGGATTTTATTTTTGGTTCAAGTTTTTTAGTGTCTATTTTTCTCTTGTGCTGATTATTCTTATTGTTTACACAGTTATCAAATTTACTGAGGTCAACAAAAAAGAAGCCGATTATTACAGAGAGGGTGCGGTTCTGAGTTCTGAAGATGAGCGGGTGGAAGGCGAGGAAGTAGCGGCGAAAGCCAAATGGAAGAAGATACAAAATCATATCGATTCGGACAATCCCAGCAACTGGCGCCTTGCGATACTTGAGGCGGATATACTATTGGACAGCATGATTGATGATATTGGCGGTTTCGGCGAAACCCTCGGTGATAAGCTGAAAAATGCCGATAAAAATAAATTTACAACCATTGATAAAGCGTGGGAGGCGCACAAAATACGCAATCTTATAGCTCATGAAGGTGAAGATTTTTTAATATCACAAAGAGAAGCTCGGCGGGTGATAGGGCTTTACAAAGACTCTTTTGACGAATTTAATTACGTTTAACAGCAGACACCATTTAACAAAAAGCGATAGGGTAGTCTCTTCTTCCTCCTTTCATAGTATATACCGCTTAACGAAAAGCGCACACGAATGGGGAACACCCAGCGCTTCGGCAGGATAGAGTCGGGGTGGTCGTAGACCGGAGGATCCTCCCTTCTTGACTGGAAATTAGATATTAGAAATTATGGTTCAATTGCTTCACCACCCTGAGGAAGAGAAATTTCTTCATCCCCTCTTCCTCTTCCCCTCTTTAGAGGGGAAGTGCCGAGGTTTCCGAGGCGATGGGGTGATTCGTATATTTGTATTTTATGAGCTGACGACTGAAAGCTAATATTCGCTTCTCTCGCGCTTGTAAGGAAAAGACGAGAGCTTCTAGCTCTCGTCTTTTCCAATAGTTGCGGAGGCCCGAATTGCACGGGCGCCTCAAGGTTATGAGCCTTGCGAGTTACTGCTTCTCTACCCCGCAATGTGGCTCCAATATATCATAAAATGAAAATTATTCAAGCGATTTGTTAAATATACAAAATTATAATATATTTAAAACCGGAGGCCGAAGGATTTCTTCTTTTCCCATCCTTTCATAAAGGAGGGGGTCGTAGACCGGAGGATCCTCCCTTCTTGACTGGAAATTAGATATTAGAAATTAGAAATTTCTTCATCCCCCTCTTCCTCTTCCCCTCCCTTGCTCCGCCGTAGCTCGCTTCGAGCGAAGGGGAGTTAGAGGGGAAGTGCCGACTGTGTCCCGCAGTAGCTTCTTAGCGAAGGGGGAGGTTTCCGAGGCGATGGGGTGTCTTTTCTTATCCTTCTTTTTTTGAATTTATAATTTTTTGGAATTTGTAATTTGGCGCTTCGTGCTTATCTAAATGCCGGTGTAGTTCAATGGTAGAACGGAGGACTCATAAGCCTCAAACAATGGTCCGATTCCATTCACCGGCAAATAACTTTATCCACGTGTATCCCCTCACGGGGTAACTAGATCATTCATGGCTTTGAATATGGGTCAATAATTGCAATTACCCCATCAAGGGATACACGTGACGTTATCCACATGAATCAGTTGATTAATCATATGATTAATCAACTGATTCATGTATAATTGTATCCATGGCACGAAGAAAAATAGAGGATAAAAACGTTCGGTCTCTCATCAAAAATCGTCAGCGTAATAGCTATTCACTGTCGCTTCCGATAGATATCATTCGCCGTTTTGATTGGCAGCATCGGCAGAAGCTTCAGCTTACGATTGATAAGTCAAGAAAAAGGATAATTATTGAGGACTGGAAATAGCGGAGAACGTGATCTTTCACACCTTGAGGGCTGTTATTTCCGCGCTCCTCTGTCATTCCCGCGAAGGCGGGAATCTAGGCCTCATTTTAATCTGGATTCCCGCTTTCGCGGGAATGACACCACTCAATCTTGTGAGGAGTTACTGTACAGAAATGGACTAAGAGGGACTAAGAGAGTTGAATTCTTTCGTATTATTTGTTAAATTGATCAAACAGTGAAAATTGCGGCTGTAGCTCAACGGTAGAGCACTCGCCTGTCGATTGGCAGCTTTTTATTGAAAGATAAATTGAAACTTTCTGGGATATCGGTGAAGCCCGAATCAGCTTTTTGCGTTGCTTAAAGAAGAGAAGGGGAATACCGAGGGAACCTCGAAAATCGCTTTTGTGATTTCGGGGGCGCCGTAGAGACTAGATACCGGAACACCTAAATAATCAGATATCTGACTACAAGGTGAAGATATAGTCCATGCCATTATGTAAATAGTGGGTAAATGCACGCGAGAGGTTGTGGGGTCAGCACCCATCAGCCGCGCAAGGAAAAGCCCCGAATGGGGCTTTTTGCTTGCTCGAAAAATATCAAGGTTTAACCTTGATATTTGGTGACATGTTACAAATATGTATAATGCGTTGAAGATTCGGTTCTGACTGCTATACTTCTCGCATGGGAACGTTTTTTAAATACGGATCTTTCATATTGTTCGTATTTATCATTGTGGTTAGTCTTTTTATTTACAAGAGTAAGTACGTAAACCAAAAAGCGGAAGAAATTACAAAATCGTCGGATAGCTTAAAACAAGATCCTGTTCTGGCCGAAATTGATAATATGACTATTGATGAGAAGGTCGGCCAAATGTTCATGTTGGGAGTCTTCGAATCAGGCTGGGAAACAATAATTGAACAAGCAATATCAGAAAAAACAATAGGAGGGATACTTATAACCGGCTCAAATGTAAAAGAAACTTCCGATATTCGGTCAGCGATAGAGGAGTTTCAGTCAATTGCCCGTCAAACTGAACAGCCCAAGCTTTTAGTGTCTGTGGATCAGGAGGGCGGCATTGCTTCCAGGTTTATAGGAGATGGCTTTGTAAACACCGCGCAATGGGAAATAAAAAATGCAAAACAGGCGTACGAAACAGCATTTAAGCGAGCCGTGGAGCTCAACGCCTTGGGTTTCAATACAAATTTTTCTCCGGTCCTTGAACATGTTACCAATTCCAAATCATTTTTATACCCGCGAGTTTTTAGAGGAAATAAGGATGAAATAATAGAATGGGGAGGCGCTATGGTCAGGGGATACAAAGATGGCGGAATCATCTCAACCGTGAAGCATTTTCCCGGCCACCTGGACGATTCATTGGATTCTCACAGAGAACTGCCCGAGGTCAATGTCCAAAGTGAAAACAAGGAGGAGTATCTAAGTGTATTCAAAGAAATTATTAAAGAAGAGAATCCTGCTATGGTAATGACGGCTCACGTTCTTGTGCCTTTTTTTGACGAGGAGTATCCCGCGACTTTATCTTCAAAAATTATTAAGGGAATTCTTCGCGAAGAGTTTGGCTATGACGGAGTAATTATCACCGATGATATGGAGATGGGCGCCATTAGAAACTCGTTTACTCTTGAAGCGGCTGTCATAAGAGCTGTGGAGGCGGGTAATGATATTTTGCTTTTTACTTCTTCAAGTGAACGCCAGAGACAAGCATACGGCATTTTATTGGATGCCGTAAAATATGGCCGCATTGACGAAACTCGCATTGATCAAAGTCTTCAACGCATAATGCGATTGAAGCTTACATATTAGTTGTTGAGCTTTGGTCTCGCACGTTATAAAATAATACTTAAGAATTATTAGTTTTAAAAAAATATGAACAACAAATTGATTCAGTGGGTTTTGAGAATTGCCGTGGCCGGAGAATTTTTGGGACACGGTGTCTTTGCCCTTCAAGGCAAAGAGCAATGGATCGGGTGGGTGAGTCAGCTCACAGGGATGGACATGGAGTCCGCGGCGATGTTTATCCTTTGGGTTGGAGTTTTGGATATTATAGTGGCGTTATTTATTCTTATAAAGCCGATACGTATATTTTTACTCTGGGCAGTTATCTGGGGTTTTTGGACTGCTCTCGTCAGGCCATTGGTTGGCGAGCCGATCTGGGATTTCGTTGAAAGATGGGCAAATTGGGGAGCGCCTCTTGCTTTACTCCTGCTTATCGGATGGCCAAAAAATTGGAAAGAGTGGTTCCGTTAAAGTAAAAAACGCAACAAAAAAAGAGACACATCGATCATACGATGTGTCTCTTTTTGCTTAATCTTTTTAGAACCCATCCACTATCTCCTTCGAGTTCCTCAGGATGGTGAAGCAATTGAACCATAATGGCAAGCCATGTCTTGCTTCATATCTGGCGGTTAGATCGTGGGTGAGCTCTTATACCACCTCACAGACTCCGGACATGCAAGCGAGCTCTTTTTTGACATCAAGATCGTCGGTTTTTTCGTACGTGATAATCTTGGAATAGTCCACATGAGCCAATCTTTCAGAAAGCTCCTTATATTTTTTCTCATCTATCGTCTCGTAAGGGGCAAGGGGATAGATATGATTGTCTCTGGGCAGGAAAGACAGCCCCCCCACAATGTCCCAGTTGGCGTATACCCAGTTCGCCACTTCTATCCACTCATTTTCTCCCACGGACACCGTAACGGACGGGTTATGCTCGGTATAATTGGTTTTTACAAGTTTCCAATGTTCCAGTTGGTCAATTGCTGTTAAGTCATTTTTAAATATTGAACCTGGCGGAGCTTTTACCGGAAACTCTAGGACGTAAGTGGTGGCGTTTTCTTTGGATTGTCCGATTTCCGGGTGATAGGGAACACCCTGATCCTTCAGCATCTTGAACAGAGAGTCTGTTGCCGATATTCTGATTCTTCTTATGTAATATGGAGCATGCCTCGGATGCATTCCCGACGAGCAATCCACTGTCTGTGACAGAGTTCCTGACGGTTTGACGCAAGTGATGCATGTTGACGCGCTGATGTTCATTCTCTTTGCGTAAATCTGGTTAATTTTTATTGCTTCTTTTTTAAGTTTTGCCAGCATTTTCGGCTCGCAGACAGCGGGGCAGTCCCATTGTCCCGTAATTGATACTCCGAGCAGGCGCTCTTTATCGCAGTTTTCCTGCCATCCTTTGGAAATGTAAGGGAAATGGGTCAGACTGGCCTGGTATGTTCCCAAAATGGTCGCGATTCTCATTTTTTCGAGCAGTGTCTTTTCCGTGTCATCCGAGCGGGCGACAATTTCCGACAAATTACAGAACTGTTTGGATTGCAATATGATCTCACCGCATGGGTTTGTGCCGATGGAACCGATGATGTTGTTTCCGCTGGCGTCAAAATAACCTTTGTACTGCTTCAATACCTGTATCCTCCTTTCAGGCAAAGTTTTTGCCAGCGATCCTCTGTTGAAAATACCTCTTTCTCCAGAGCCCGATTTCATAAGGGATATCCACTCCTCCATAAATTCGGAATTTGACGGCTTTTGCATATAAACCGCTGAGTTGTTGGCGAGCATTCTTTGCGGTTCGCTATTGTAGAAGGCGCCCTTTTTCGCGTCCCTTATGTCATCATCATCCAGGTCTGAAAGCGATATCATCGCGCTCCTTCGGACTCCTCCCGAGACGACACAGTCGCCAATCATGCAGATAATGTCATGCACGTCTATGTTGCGCAGGCGTTTGCCCTGTCTGGTCAGCATTTTCTCTCTTGTAAACGACAGTAAACGTCTCAAAGGATCAGGTCCGGAGGCCTTCCCTCCCATAGTCTTCAGTCGCGTTCCCGCCGGGCGTAGAAGTGAAAAATCAAAATCAACGTCTTTGCCGCTTGCCCATGTTTTCATGCCGAATACAAAAGCGTCCGACCATCCTTCTTTGTCATCAGATATTACATGCGTTGGTAGTTTTTCTCCCGTCTGCATCATTATTTGAGGAAATTTCTGGACGTTTTGGCTCTCAACGGACCATCCTGCTCCCGTGCCGCACATGGAGACATACATGATCTCCGCCATGTCTTGAAAATTTTCCGGCGCTATGTAAGAACAGTTATAAGCGCAAACATTTGTCGCTCGCGCCGCCTTGCCGGCAAACTGCAAAAGCCGCATGGATGGCATCGCCTCCTGTTTCAAAATACCCTCCCTGATTTCTTTGTACTCGGATTCTTTCAGCTTATTACCCAGATTTTCTTTCATAAATCCTATGTATCTGTCCACCGTCTCAATCCATGTCTCTCGCCTCTGTTCTTCTTCCATCCAGCGGGAATAGGTTCTGTAGTAGACGAATTCGCCGAGCGAGTTTCTGAAGTATTTTTTGCTTTCCTCGGCCATTTTTTTGACCTTTGGGGGTACTCGTACGCCCTGCTCCCTCAGTTTCGCCCTTTTTTCTCTGTAGAGTATGTATGATTTGGCTGTCTTGACGTATTCGCTCAGTATCAGCTCTTTTTCCACCGTATCTTGCACTCCCTCAACCGTGGGAATGAAATTTTTGTATTTTCGAGTTATACGCAATACATCAGCGTATACTTTGTTGGCGACCAGTTCCGCTTCTTTGGGAGATCCTTCTCCTGTGGCAATCATTGACTTATTGATCGCCGTCGCGATCTTGGAAATGTCAAAAGGGACGAACGTCCCGTCTCTTTTCTGAATTGTTTTGACCTTGACCTCCACGTTTCGTGCTTGTTTTTTGGTTGCCATTTTTTTATTGGTTAGTTTTATAAATAAAGTTCTATTCGTGTGCTTTTTTCGTCAAGCGGTATCTACTATGAAGGTTGTGCATGACAAGTATACCAGCACCTCGCTTGGGCATTCAATAAAAAAAGGTGGATAAGCCCGAGCCATGCATCATATTGATTACCAAGTCAATTTTACGAATTAAAAAATTTGACTGAATAAACATTTTGTTCTTTATACATTAAAAAAACATTGCTTATTTGATATTGCGATGCTAAATTTACTTTGTATTATGAAACTCGTCGCAGGCAGGGCTTTTGCGGAACATTGCGGAAGCCGACGGGCTCTGCATAGGGATTTTTTAGCAAAAAAATACCCGTGTTCCGCAAAAGCCCTGCCGAGAAAAGAGTTTCGTAATTCACAATAATTTAGTATTAAGTTATTTGTCGAGCAGGTGCTCGAGCTCCGCTTTGCGGAGTTGGAAATGAGGTTTGATTCCTCTACTGTGCCGCAACGGTGAAGCTCGGCGCATGTTTTTTCAAGAAATCCTAATTTCTTGAAAAAGTATGTGTCGAGACAAGTCCGGTCATCAGATAACTTAGGGCTCGTTCATAAATAACTCCCCCGTCTTGCATCCATTGCATCACTGGATATGGCCGCTACTCAATCACAAAATCTCTCATCGTACTTCTAGTACGCCTCAAGATTTTGTTCAATCGTAGCGACCATATCCGGCGCGCATTGAACGCAATCCGACCGTGTCCCGCCGAAGCTTCTTAGCGAAGGAGGAGGAAGTTATT